>Ga0181518_10000064_pt1 | contig 118643 bp, 106 predicted proteins | sample PEATcosm2014_Bin_28_FD_119751 | JGI IMG/M metagenome (GOLD analysis project Ga0181518, IMG submission 119751) | Peatland microbial communities from MTU Mesocosm Facility, Houghton, MI, USA - PEATcosm2014_Bin01_60_metaG | ecosystem: Environmental > Terrestrial > Soil > Wetlands > Peat | place...
GGAAACCAGGCTTCCGGCGGCAGACCGGGTACCGGCTGTAGCGCATGCCGGGCGGGGTCGCGCAACACATTCAACGGAACCCACAATACTTCCACGGCTTCTTCCGGATCTAATACCGTCGGCCACTCGTCATCTACGCGAAACACAAACGGCGCTACCAGCAGGAACCTGCCCACTCGCCGCCGCGCCAGCGTCGGGGGCAGCGCCGCCGCGAGCTGCTCTCGCGCGAGCCGGATGCCGCACTCTTCCTCCAGTTCCCGCAAGGCCGTGTGCAACAGGTCGCGATCTTCCGGCGCACGCCGGCCTCCGGGGAACGACCAGTGTCCCGACCACGGGTCGTTTTCCCGCTCCGTGCGTCGGATGACTAGTACCGATTCTGCCGGTCCCCGAGTGTGCAGTATCGCCACTGCCGCATCAGGCATGGCGATCTCGGCTATCTTGGGAATATGCGACTCTGGAGGAACCTGGGTCGAATCCATCGAGCAAGTAATATTATCGGTGAGGATCGATGTTGAGATGTTGCTGGTTGGTACTGGCGGTCTGGCTAGCGGTGCTTCCGCTGGCGGCTGCCGACATCGTCGTGACCGGCCGCGCCATCGATGAAAACGAGGCCGGGATCGCCGGGGTCGAGATCGTGGTCCGCAATGCGGCCGGCGAAGAAAAGCATGTCATCAGCGACCCCACGGGCGGGTTCAAAATTGACCTGCCTGCCGAGGGCCCCTATGTCTTCGCCGCCAGCCAGTCAGGATATTTTCCGGTGAAGAACCTGGCTGTCGAAGTGCGCCAGGGCATGCCCGAGGTCGACCTGACCTTGAATCACGCCAAGGAGGTCCTCCAATCCGTGGACGTCAGCGCCCCGCCTGGATCCGTGGATGTGGAGCAAACCCAGTCCGAGCGGCAGCTAACCGGCATTCAGATCCTGGATGTCCCCTACCCTAACGCGCATAGCTTGCGCGAATCCATGCAGCTCATTCCCGGCATGGTGGAGGAGCCCAACGGCGCCTTGCACTTCGATGGCGGCCGCGAGAACCAGACGAACTACCTGCTGGACGGTTTCAATGTGAGTGACCCGCTGACCGGGCTACTGAACACGCGCGTGAGCGTGGAGTCGGTGAGTTCGCTGGATTACCTGAGCGGCCGCTACTCGCCGGAGTACGGCCAGGGCTCGGCGGGCGTCTTGCAGATCAAAACGAACACCGGCGACGACACGTTTCGCTATTCGGCGACGAACTTCATTCCAGGGATCGATACGCAACAGGGCCTCCACCTGGGCGACTGGACGCCGCGCTTCAATGTCTCCGGCCCGATCGTGCCGGGGCGCGCGTGGTTCTCGGACAACCTGGACGCGGACTACAGCGTCAACGTCATCCCGGGCTTGCCCAGCAATCAGGACACGACTACCGGTTTGCAGATGAGCAACCTGCTGCACACGCAGGTCAACATCACGCCGTCTAACATTTTGTATACCGATTTTCTGTGGAATTATCAGTCGGCCAACGAGTTCGGGCTGAGCGTGCTGAATCCCCCGTCCACCACCCTGGACCAGCGAAACCGTACCTGGTTTGTGGCGCTGAAAGATCAGATCTATGTGGGCCGGGGCACTTTGCTGGAGCTGGGCTTCGCCGAGATGGTGACCTTCGCGCGCCAGATTCCACAGGGCATTGGCACGTACATCATCACGCCGAACGGTACCGAAGGCTACAATTTCGTAGATTCCAGACAGCACTCCCGGCGCGGCCAGTTTCTAGGCAACCTGTTCTTCCCCGCCTGGAAGTGGAAGGGCACGCACCAGTTGAAAATGGGCGTGGACATTGACCGGCTTAACTACTCGCAAGACATCCGGCGCACGGGATACGATCTTTTCGGCGTGTCCGGCAACCTGCTCCGTTCCGTCACTTTTGCGGGAAGCGGGAACCTGAGCCGGCCGAGCCTTTCCGCCGCCTCATATTTGATCGACCATTGGCAGTTACGGCCTAACCTGACCTTCGAGCTGGGGGTGCGGCAGGACTGGGATGAGATCCTGGGGCGGCTCTTGTGGTCGCCGCGCGCGTCGTTTTCGTGGGCGCCTTTCGCGGCCTCCCGCACGCGCATTTCCGGGGGATACGCCGTCCTGTACGACCCCACTATCGTCGAGCTTTTCACGCGGCCGATGGATCAATACACACTGACCGACATTTATTCCGCCAGCGGGACACTGTTGTACCCGAATGCTCTGACGCTTTACAGTATTCCGGATCAGCGCCTGAAGGCGCCGCTGTTCCAGAACTGGAGCCTCGGCCTGGACCACCAGTTCGCGCACCGAATTAATGCCGGCCTGAGCCTGCTGCGGAAGACCGGCGGTGACGGCTTTACCTATCTCCCAACGCTGGAGGCGCCCGTGGTCGCCCCCGCGAACCTGGCCGCTGCTTACAACGCGTCGTATGTCGAGCAGCTCTTCAATCTGACGAATGCGCGCCACGATCTGTATAACTCCGCGCAAATCATCGTGCACCAGGCCCTAGGAGGACGCTACGAATGGATGGCGAGCTATACGCGTTCCCAGGCGCAGTCGAGCCAGGTTCTGGATCCGTCTCTGCAGCAAACGCTCCTGCTCGGGCCGGACAATGCCGGACCCCTGCCTTGGGATGCGCCGAACCGTTTTCTGAGTTGGGGGTATCTTCCAACGTGGTGGAAGAACTGGGCGGTGGCCTACCTGCTGGAAGAACGCAGCGGCTTTCCTTTCTCCATCCAGCATGATAATGGACAACTGATCGGCGCGCCGGATACGTATCGCTATCCCATGTATTTCAATCTGAACCTGTACCTGGAGTGGCGATTCCGTCTCAGAAAGTATCGCTTCGCGATACGCGGCGGCTCCGACAATCTCACCAATCACCGGAACCCCACGGTGGTGAACAATACGCTGGAGTCGCCACATTTCCTGACTTTCTATGGCAGCGAGGGACGGCACTTTGAGGCGAGGCTAAGGTGGCTGGGGAAAGAGTGAGTGCCAGAGTTACCCGACATCGCCGCTTACATCGAAGCTCTGGAACCCCGCATTATGGGTCAGACCCTCGCGCAGGTTCGGGTGGTCAGCCCTTTTCTGCTGCGGACCACGGAGCCTCCGCTAAGCGGTGCTGAAGGACGCGCCGTCCGCGAACTGCGCCGCGTCGGCAAGCGGATCGCCATCGGTTTAGAGGGCGATCTGTGGCTGGTTCTGCACCTGATGATCGCGGGCCGGTTGCACTGGCGGCCGCCCAATGCGAAGCTGGCCGGCCGCCGGCACCTGGCCGCCTTTGATTTTGTGCACGGCACCCTCACGCTCACAGAGGCGGGAACGCAGCGCAGGGCTTCCTTGCATGTGGTGCAGGGCGGGGAAGGACTCCGATCGCTCGATGCCGGCGGTATCGAGATCTTCCACTCAGATCTCGGGGCGTTTCGGGAAGCGCTGATCTTCGAAAATCACACGCTCAAGCGGGCGCTCACCGATCCGCGGATGTTCAGCGGCATCGGCAACTCCTACTCGGACGAGATCCTGCATGCCGCGCGCCTCTCGCCCATCGCCCTGACGCAGAAGCTGACGGCCGAAGAGATCGCGCGGCTCTACGCCGCAACGCGAGATACGCTCGCCCAATGGCGGGACCGTCTGTGCGCGGAAGCGCGTCAGAAGTTTCCCGAGAAGGTGACCGCATTTCGCGAGGGGATGGCCGTGCACGGGCTCTACGGGCAGCCTTGCCCACGCTGTGGGGCAAAGGTGCAGCGCATTCGCCGCGCCGATCACGAAACGAACTATTGCGCGCGCTGCCAGACAGGCGGCAAGGTTCTGGCGGACCGCGGCCTATCGCGCCTGCTGGGGTCGGACTGGCCGCGGACGCTAGAGGAATTGGAAGCACTCAAGCGGCGGTGAAGTTGCAGTTGTGGCGTGCGCCAGGCGTCAAATGGCGCGCTTGTGGAACCTTCCGTCCAGCATAATGACCGCGAGGTGCTCGCCCCCAGCGGCCAACAAGGAAATGTCATCGAGAGGATTGCCATTCACCACCAGTAGATCCGCGGCCGCGCCTTCGCGAATCGTGCCGAGCTGGCCGGGCTGGCCCAACAGCTCCGCGTTTATCACGCAGGCCGAGCGCAGGATGTCGATCGCCGGAAGAACCTGCGCCCGCAGCGTGAATTCGCTGCTTTGCCGGACATGTTGCGCGCCGAGCAGGTCGGTCCCCAAGCCCATCTTGACGCCGGCCCGCTTCATAATCTCCAACCCCGCGAACGCGCGATCGCCGATCCTGCGCAGCTTTTCCAAGCTGGCCGCGGGAAAACCGAGCGCTGCGCCTTCTTCGGACAGGGCCGCCAATGTAGCCATGGTCGGTACTGCAAACGCGCCCCGTTCGGCCAAGAAATCCGCCGTCTCTCTCCCGATCAGCGTCGCGTGTTCGATTGATCGCACGCCCAATACGGCGGAACGCCGGATGGCTTCGTCCGGATGGCAGTGGGTAGCGACATAAGAACCCGCGCGCGCCGCTTCCTCGACGGCGGCACGGATTTCTTCATCCGAATACTGGCAGCGTTCCAGCGGATCAGTCGGCGAAGCAATACCTCCGGATGCCATCAGCTTGACGTGCGACGCGCCCCGCCGCAGTTGTTCACGGACCGCCTTGCGGACCGCGTCGGCGCCATCCGCGACCGCCGTGAGCATGTCGAAATGGCAGGCGCAGCCGCACTGGCAGGCTTGCGGAAGCGCATGGTCGCCCGGCCGGAAGTCGCCGTGACCACCGGTTTGGCTGATCGCCGGGCCGCCGTAAAAGAGCCGGGGCGCGCCCTCCAGCAGGCCGTCCTTGATAGCCGACGCCAGGCCGATGTCGCCGCCACCCACGTCCCGCAGCGTGGTGAACCCGCGATCCAGGCTGGCCCGCAGAAAGCGCGCCGCAAAATGCGCCAGGTATGACAAGGGTGACTGCGCGACGCGCGTGAGATTTAGGCCGGCGGCGTAGACATGCACATGCGCGTCGATCAGTCCCGGCATCAGGACGCGGCCCGCGCAATCGACTACCTCGATCTCAGGGTTCACTTCCAGAGGGGTTGGGGCGATCCTGGCGATCGCGGCGCCGGCAACCAGTACATCGTGGCCGGCGCGCAGAACTTCAGACTCGCCGTCAAAAATGCGTGCGTTGCGGAACAGGGTCGGCACGTTGCGAGTCTCTCACACCCGCGCAGCGCCGGCAAGCCATAGAGGGGTTGACAGACGATGTGGGGCGGGCGCTTCCGCCTGCCAATTCAAAGCTTCTGAGGCAGCTACTCAGGCCGCTGCGGACTTCGGCGTGGAGAACACCTGCGCGCGGAAGACGCTCAACCGCGCGCCTGGATTCCGATACCCCCGCGGTCCAAGCCCAGCCTTCGACGATAGCGCCGCCAGGAACTCTTCGCCGCTCCAATTGCGGCTCGCCGCCACCTGCGGCAACAGCAGCCCCTGCCGCCCACCGCACTCGAGCGATGCGCCGTGCAGGTTCACGCGAAACGCGCTCGCCTCGCGGAGCGGCTTCATTGGAGACAAAATCGAAATCTCGATATCGATTTCGCCTTCCACCCCCAGCACGGTAGGAAAACGCGGATCGTCCAGCGCCGCCCGCAGGGTCATCTCTGGCACAGTTTCCGCGAGGCTCTCATCGCTCATCCGGTTGCCCACACAGCCCAGCAGACGCTGCCCCTGGTGCAGGCCGACAAAAACGCCTGCCTTCCGTGAAAGGGCCGGCGTGACTTCGCGCGGCGGGACTGGCTTGGCTTCACGCGTGGCGCGGAGCTGCCGCAACGTCTCCTGCGCGCTTTCGAGCAGCAGACCCTGCTCTCGGTCCCGCAGGCAAAACGACCGCGCCGGGAAGTAGCCCAGCGCGCCGTAACTCACGGTGTGATGGTAATCGCCGGTGATGTCGCCCGACGTCTGGTAATCCAGCGTCTCCTGGAAAAGTTCGTCTCCCTGCACGAACGCCAGCGTGGCTAGCCACAACTCGATCGGCGCGACGCCGCACACCGTCGCCCGGCTCTCCGCGACCGCCTCCCGGAACAGAAGCGGATCCAGGCTGGCCGCGGCTTCCATCACGCTGTAATCGAGCCGGCGCAACCGCCCGCTAATTGCCGAATCCTCGGGAAACGGTTCGTAGCCGAAGGCGCGGCCGTAGTGCGTTAGATCGGAACTGACCAGGAACACCGTCTCCGGCCCGCACAAGCTGCCCAGCACGTCGGCAGCGCAATGCCGCCCGGCGGCGTCCAGGGAACCCACGAACAGCGGCACCACCCGCGTGTTAAGCGCCGCCCTTTGCAGCAACGGCAACTGGATCTCCACCGAATGGTCGCAGATGCGGTCCTCCGCCACAAACTGGAACGGCTGGTGACTGCCGAGCCGCTCCATAGCCTCCCGGTCGACCCGCACCTCGCCCAGCGGCGTGCGGTAGCCGTCGACATCCGGAATCGAAATCCCGGCCGGTCCACCCCGGTGAGTGAACCCCAGAATTACAGCGCGCCGGGGCTTCTGCTGGCCGACGTGGCGATACGCGGCTGCCGCCACGACGCCGGAATACTGCAAGCCCGCGTGCGGCACCACAAAACCCACGGGGTTCTCGCAGAGATACGGCCCCGTCCTCTGGGTGGATGCCTCGAACAATTCATCGAGCAGGCGCTCGAGTTCTGGGCGGCGGCCCGGATACCACGTGCCGCCGTAGGGTGTAACGTGCACTGCAGCCATGATTCACCCGCACCGGCCATTCAGGAGCAAGTGCAATTCCCCGGATTCGCGCGGCAGCCCGCGCCAGACGCCCGGCACCGGCGTGCCGCAATCCGGACAACGTCCTTCCTCCGTCAGCCGGTTCCGCAATACCTGAAATCCCCTGCGTTCCACTACGGCCGCGCGGCAGTGGGGGCAATGCGTATCTTCCAACGTGCGCAGTTGCCCCGGCAGGTTGCCGGCGTACACGTAGCGCAAGCCCGCGGCCCGCCCGGTTTCCGCCGCCCGCTCCAGCGTGGCCGCGCGGGTGTCGCCTTGGCCAAACATTTTGTAGTCTTCGTGAAACGCTGTCACGTGCCACGGGATGTCCTGCGAAATCTCCGCCAGAAATTCCGCGACGGCCCGCAGCTCCGCTTCGGAATCGTTAAAGCCGGGCACCACCAGGGTCACCACTTCCAGCCAAAAACCCATCTCGTGAATGCGGCGTATGGAGTCCAGGATAGGCCCCAGCCTGCCGCCCAGCTCGTGATAATGCCGGTCGTCGAAGCTCTTCAAGTCCACCTTGTAAAGGTCCACCCACGGACGCAAATATTCGAGTACCTGCGGCGTGGCGTTGCCATTGGACACATACCCGGTGACTAGTCCGGCGGCGCGCGCTTCGCGGAAGACCGCCACCGCCCATTCGCTCGTAATCAGGGGCTCGTTGTACGTACTGACAACGCTGCGGGCGCCGGTGGCCAACGCCGCTTCCACGATCTCGCGCGGCGTGATGCGGCGGAAATCCAGCGAAGAACGGTAGTCGCGCAGGGCTTGCGAGGTCACCCAGTTCTGGCAGTATCCGCAGTGCAGGTCGCAGCCCAACATGCCGAAGCTGAGCGCGCGAGTTCCCGGAAGCGCGTGAAAGAACGGTTTCTTCTCGATGGGATCCGCGTGCAGCGCGCTCACATATCCGTATGGCACGTACAGCACGCCGGCCCGGTTGTAGCGCACCTTGCAGACGCCCGCGAAGCCTTCCGGAATTGGGCAGCAATGTCCGCAGGCGTAACAGCGCACCCGGTTGCAATCCAGCTTTTCGTAAAGTTCCCCTTCGCGGACCTGCTCGGAGAGTCGTTCAGCCACGGTCTTCATAATCAGACCTTCGACTGCTAAACAATATTTTAGCGCGTGGCGCGGTGGCTGGATGCTGCCGCCTGCCAACTCTCGAAATCCCGGTGTGGTGGGGCAGGGCGCTTCCGCCTGCCAACTCTCGAAATCCCGGTGGGCGTGGCGCAGGCGCCTCCGCCTGCCAGCTCTCAGAATCCCGGCGCGCGCCGGTCTCCCTCGGCGTGCACCCGCAAGCCGGGATTGGCGGAAGCCACTCGGCTGGCCCAGCCAAGTTGTGCAGCTCGCTGCATGTCTTGCTTTCCACCCGGTTCGTCTTTCGAGAGACGGCGCGCGACGCCTCTGTTCCAATACGCATTGGCGTACGCGTTGTTCAAGCTGATGGCCATCGAGAAATCCCGAATAGCCGCCTCATAGTCGCGCGTTCTCAGATAGGCATAGCCCCGCGTGTTGTAGATGAGCGCCGACTTTGGATCGAGTTCAGCCGCCTTGGCTAGCGTCTCAATAGCGTCGCCAAATGCGCCTTGCTGGACGTAAGTCCGGCCGAGCCGCAGCAATGCGAGGGTCTGCCGGCCATTCGGGCCCTCCGCCGGTGTGGTAGCGGAGCGCACCGCCCTTTCCGCCCGGACCGCGGACTTTGCTTCCACGGCTTTCTGTGTTTGGGCGGTTGGCGCAGAAGGGGTATTCACAACCGGAGCCGTGTTCGCCGCTACGCTCACGGCGGGCGCCGCATGCACGATGCGTGCCGCCGTCTCGTTGAGGTCGAGCAGTTGCCGCACCGACGAAAGCAGATTGCCGAAACCAGGATAATCCGGCTTGTACCGCACTACCTGGTTCAAATCCGCCAGCGCGCTCGAAAGTTGGCCCGCACGCACGTAAGAGTCGGCACGGCAAGCATAGCCTGCCGCATCGTCTGGCTGTACTGCGATGGCCGCAGCGCATTGCGCCAGCGCCTGATCCAACTCGCCCACTTCCTTGAGCGCGGTAGCGCGCTTCACATGGATGGAGCTGGACTGCGGCGCCACCACCGACGCCTTCCCGTACAGCTCGGACGCCTTCCGGAAGTCGCCGCGATCCTCTTCGAGGGCGGCCTCCGACAGCAGATACTCCGCATTCGCCGGATCTCGCTGCAACGCTTCTTCCAGGTCGCTGAACGCGCGATCGTAGTCTCGCTGTTGTCGATAAATCGTGGAACGCAACGCGTAGGCGCGCGCATTCCAGGGTTGTATCGCAAGCGACCGGTTGATGTCCGCTACCGCCTGGTCCAGCCGGCCCATCCGTTCATTCACAATGGCCCTGTGGAAGAACGCCGAATCGTTCCCCGGATCGAGTTCGATTGCGGTGGCGTAGAGTTGCAGCGCCTTGTCGAACTGCTGCCGTTCCTCTTGAACTGTTCCCAGGCGGTACGCATTCTGCCCATCGGCAATCCTGGAGCCGGCGTCGTTGGGCGCGGGGGCGTTCTCCGGCCCGGTCCCGACAGCGGCGCCGTTCGCTGTCTTGGGCGAGTATTTCGCCGGGCGCGAAACCTCTTTGACACGTTTTTCCAACTGGTGTAGGCGCTCGTCGAGATCCTTGATCGTCTTGCGGAGCTCGCGCACAACAGAGGCGAGATCGGAGGCTTCCTGGGGGCGCACCACTACAACAGCGCCAAACCCCGCAACGAGCAGGGCTAAGGCCAAAATGCGCCTACGGCTCGACATGACCTGTCCGCGATCTCCATTCCCGAGACGCCACGTTCTGCGTGCCGGGAGCCGCGACACCGACAGCTTCGGACACCACTTGCATTCTCAACTTAGTCTCAGGGGAGGCGTCATGATTATACACCGTGTGAGTGCCGCATGAAAACAAAATAAGCCTCCTGTTACTACTTCAGGCTTGTCCTAACGGAAATGGCTTAGAAGCAAAGCAAAAACCTGTGTATAAACAGGGACAAACCCTGTTAAGGCAATCTAATGCTATAGGCTATGTAATCTAACTCAGGGATTCTGTTGACCTACTCGATATCTCGCCGGGATTGTTGTCCGCCGCGATCAAGACGTTACCTGCACCCGTAAACTGGCGAGAACCTGGGCGAACATCTCCTTCGGTCGCCGGATAGCAATATCGTAGCCTTGAACCTGCCGGTCTCTTATCAACCCCGGCACTGCTTGGCGGATGTCTGCCCGTGACTAGATCCTCAACGGCTTAAGCACTCGCTTTGCTGCCGGCCCGTACTCAAGCGATGGTCAAGTTCCTGCGATGGCGCTTGGATCGAGCAGCCGCTCGTATACCTCGCGCGCGGCTTTTTGCGCGGCGCTCTTTTTGGTGTGGCCGTCGGCCTGCCCCGTCCACTCACGCCCGACTCGGACCTCCACCGTGAAAGTCTTGGAGTGCTCGGGCCCGCGTTCCCGCACGATGATGTACCGCGGTTGCGGCAACCGCCGCGCCTGGACCAGTTCCTGCAGCGCGCTTTTGTAGTCGGTGAGGTTCTGGGCCATCTGTTCTTCGGCAGGGCTGGCCGTGGAGACCGGCGCCACCACGAAGCGAGAGACGAACTGGCGGGCCGCCTCTATGCCCCCATCCAGGTAGATGGCGGCGATCAACGCCTCCAGCGCGTCCACCAGCAGGGTCTTCTTCGTGCGTCCGCCGCTCATCTCCTCGCCGCGGCCCAGTTGCAGATAGTCTCCGATCCCCAGCCGCTGGGCAGCCTCGTGCAGCCAGGCCGCGCTTACCAGATGCGCTTTCATCTTCGACAAGCGCCCTTCGGGAGCTTCCGGATGGCGCTTCACCAGATCGTCGCTGATCAGGAAGCCCAACACGGCGTCGCCCAAAAACTCGAGCTGCTCGTTGTCGCGCGACGTGTCCGGACCGGTCGCCAACGTTTGTTCGTGGACGTGGGAGCTGTGCGTCAGCGCGCGGCGCAAGATCTCCCGGTCTGCGAACGGGCGGCCGATGGCGGCCTCCAGGGCGTCCAGATCCGCGCGCATGACGTGGATCTACGGCTTCTTGACTTCGACTTGCGGCGGCGCCGGATTGGCCGGGGCGGCCGGGTTGTCCGGCTTCGCGGCGGCGCCCTTCTTCTGGAACGCGCGCACCCGCTCGGCCTGCGCGACCTGCTTGACCGGGGCACTGGCATCCGCCGAACCCATCACCTTATCGAACTGGGCAATGGCGTCGTCGTACTTGCCATCGAGGCTGTAGGACGAACCCAAACGCACCATGGTGGCCGGGTCTGGCTTACTCTCCAGGGCGCTTTTGAACTCGGTCTCCGCCACGTCATATTTCTTGCGCGCCATGGCGGCGAGCCCCAACGCCACGTGCGCCTGCGCTGTGAAGTCCTTCTTGGCCCCGGCCCACTGATCGTCGGTGAGAGCCGGATTCGGCTTGGCGGCGTTCGGGATCAAAATCAGGGCGCCGTTGGCGTACTTTTCCACCTTCGCCAGCTTCTCCTCGCGATCCAGATCGAATTCCTTGGTGTGCTGCGCGATGTTCTGTGCCAGCATCAGCATAGCCTGGAAATGGTTGGGGTCGGCCTCGATGGTCCGCTCGGCGAACACTACGGTGTTCTCGTAATCTCCTTTTTGTTCGTAAGAGGCGGCCTCGAAATAGAGCGCCACCGCCTTAAAATCCGTGTCCTTGTACTTGGTCAACACATTCTCGGCGGCCGCGATGCGCGCATCCGCGGTCGTTGCCGTAAACATGGCCTTGAGCGCATCCAGTTCTCCCTGAGATTTCGGTTTTAGCTGCGCCATTAGACCCGGTGCGGCGAGTGCCAGCGCCAGCACGCCGTTCAAGATAGTTTGCTTCATAAAGAACTCCTTTAATTTGATTTCCGAAAACTTTGCTGCACGCCCTGCTCGGCCGCCTCGTGCGCCGCCGGTGATGCGCCCTCCACCGCCAGGGCTTGTCGATAATGCCGGGTGGCCTGTTCGCGATCGCCGGCCGCGTCCGAGAGCCGGCCCAGGTATACCAGGGCCCACGCCCGTATCGGAGGCTCCGGTTCGCATTCCAGCGTTTTTTGGAACATCCGCTCGGCCAGTTCTGGGTTCTTTTCGCGCAACGCGATACGCGCCAGCCCGTAATAGGCTTTGGCGTGCAGCGGCTTTTCCCCGGTTTCCTCCAAAGCCTTCAGGAAAAGCTGGCGGGCCGCCTCCAGGTCGCGATCGTTATAGAACTGCTCGGCCTGCTGCAGCGTCTTGTCGGCGCCCCTTAGCTCCGGCAGCTTCTGCGGCGGAGCGACTTTGGCCTGCCGTTCCGGCGCCCGCGATACAAACTCGATTTGCGAGAGGCGCGCTTCTTCCCGCTTCAGGTCGAGGGCCGTGATCATCTCCGGATAATAGAACCGCATGGCCTGTTCCTGTTTCTCGTACGCCTGCAATTGCTCGGTGAAGTACGCCGTCAGGATGTAGCCTTCCAGCATCGCCTGCTGCGCTAGGGCCGGCTTCTTGTCCAGCCGGCTCTCGATGGCTTTGATGAGCGATTCGGTGGTCAGCAGCAGGTAATCCGACTTGAAGGATTGGTCGAGCGCCGGGGCGCGTTGCGCATGGTCCGCCAGCCCGCGCTTGCGCATAATGATCTCCTCGTGGCGGGTCGCTAGCGGGTCCAGCAGAAAGTGCAAATATGCGTGCCGCAGATCGTGGATGCGCGGCTCGGCCGAGGGCGTCACCACGACGTAGTAATCGTTAGCGTAGCTGCGCGTCTGGATCTGATTAGGGCTACCCAGCAGGTCGATGTAGATCTGGAACCACCGCCCCGCCATTCCGGAAGTCTCGTTGCGCAGATAGCCGTTCACTTGCAACACGGCATCCGCCACCGGCTCGTGGTAGCGCTCCAGGGCTTCCTCGAAGACCGGCTGCGAACGCTTCCAGAGATCCGCGATGTGCGCCTCTTCGTAGAACGCTGCCAGCAGCGGGCTGAGCCCATTTAAGGACTCTACATCGGGCGGCGTTTCCGCCGCGCGGCGCTTCAACGCGAAGGCGGGAGGACCGTCCACGGAGAGGGCGAACGAAATGTATTGGCTGAGGTCCGCCGTGGCATTGTCCTGCCTGTGCACGGCATAGAACTCTTTGAGCGCCTTCAGGCTCGGAATATTGCTGCCAGCCAGTTCCTTGCGGATGGTCTCGCGCAGCGGGCTGTTGTTGGGTGAGGACACGTCCGCGTCGTAGCCGGCCGCGTTGATGGCCGCCATAACTGCGAAAAGAGTGGGATCGGCGTCGAGCTGGCCCCGTTCCGCTGCGCCGGCTTCGGCGCTCAGGGCCACCAGGAGTATCCCCGGTAAAACGAGTCTGTTCAGAACAAGACCAGTTTACCCTAATGCGCGTGGCCAGGCATGGCCGGCCCTACATCGTCAGCGTCACTTTGGTGATGGTGCGCGGCTTGTCCGGATCGAGACCCTTTTCGTCCGCCAGGCACGCTGCGAACATTTGCGCCGGGATGATGTACGGAATCGGCGTGTACAGTTCCGGGAGCTTGCGCGGCAGCCGGATCAGCCGCGTGCCCCGGGTTACGGCATCGGCATTGCTGCTATCGGTAATGACCACGGTCTCCGCCTTGAGCTGCTGCAGCTTGTCCAGCGTCTCCTGGATGGAGTTCCACGTCGCCCCGGATGGCGCGAAGATGAAGACCGGGAAATTCGGTTCCACCATGGCGATGGGGCCATGCAGAAAGTCCGCCGAAGAGAAGCGCTCGGCGACCACGTAGCAGGTCTCCATCAACTTTAGAGCGAATTCGAAAGCATTTGAATAATTGAGGCCCCGGCCCACCACCACGGCATGATCCATAAAGCGGTAGCGCTCGGAGAGTTCGGCGATATCGGGCTCCAGTGCCAGCGCCAGTCGGGCGCGCTCCGGCAAGCGTTTCAGATCGTCGACGCGAATCCGCCCGCCGAGGGCGTACGCCAGCAGGTACAGCAGGAGCACCTGGCCCGTATAGGTTTTAGTGGCTGCCACGCTCCTCTCGTGCCCGGCGCGCACCAGAAATACGTGTTCGGCGAGGCCGGCCAGAGTGCTGGATGGCTCGTTGGTGATGCCGATGGTGAGCGCGCCCTGTTCGCGCGCGCGCTCGAGCACCAGGTTGGTGTCGGTCGATTCGCCGGATTGCGAGATGGCTACCACCAGCGCGTCGCGAAAATCCACGCGCGCGTTATAGAGCGTATAGATGGCGGGCGCGGCCAGCGAGACCGGAATGCCGGTGGTGACCTCCAGCAGGTAACGCCCGAACTGCGCGGCGTTGTCCGAGGTGCCACGTGCGGCCAGCACAATCAGGCGCGGCCGCTGTTTGGAGACGCGCAGCTTGAAGCGCTCGATGCGGCGTAGTTGGCTCGCGAGGGTGCGCTCCAGCGCGTCGGGCTGTTGGCGGATCTCTTCAAGCATGCGGGACATGTTTGAGGAGGTTACAGAGTTCTCAGCGCCTGAAGCGCGTCGTCGATTTTCTCGTCTGGCCTCAGAGCCTGCCGCCTTGCCGTCTCGTACAGCGCCCGCATATCGTCTCGATGGATGCCTTCATCGGCTTCAGTGATTCTGGCCACTTCTCTGCCGATCTGATCGCGCAACACCAAACTGTACCTTTGAATACCTTGCCCCAACGCCCGCATTGTGGGTGTGGACCCGGGAACTGGCTCGGTCCAAGCGGAGATGGAAAGCCCGAATCCTCCCCCGAATGCAGCTATGAAGTTAGAGTCTTGAACCGTCGGCTCCCATGGGATCCTCCCCTCCCGTGTTTTGGACAAGACGCCTTCAAAGAACTTCACGATCTTTTCATTTGCCATTGTTAGCCCTAATTTCCCAAAGCCTTGGCGGCCGTACTCCGCTCCTCGTCACAAATTTCGCTGACCCGCTGACCATCGTGCGCCAGGCGTGCCTTTTCCTCCGGCGCAAAACCTCTATCCGCGTTCCCGGTCAAAATTCCATGCATGGAGCGCAATCTATCGCGCGCCAAGGACAAGTTGTCCTTCGATTTCTTTGGCAGCCGCGTGTCCCACCTGGCGACAAGATAGCTGGTCTGATTCATAAGATCGCCGATTCGAAGAAGGGCCATATCGGTCTTTTCGCTTCTTAAGTACGTGTTGATCTCGTTCGCTGTTCGGGCCGCTCCGTCCATATCTGCACCCAGCGATTGCCGCATCGCGGCGTCGCGCGCTTCCCTCGCGGCCGTCGACGCGCGCTCGGCGAAAACAAACGCCAGAATGCTGAAAACCAAGCCTGCTACCGAGGCCAGGTTCCCCCAGTTCCGAGCAAAAAAGTCGGACATCTGCCACTGCAAAGATTATGGCACGTCAGCGCAGAGACTTCTCGACCTGCTCCCTATACTCCCGAGCCTTCGCTTCAATCTGCCCCGCGTTGAGCGTCAGCGCCTGCGCATCTTTCACCAGCAGCTTGCCGTTCACCATCACATCCTCGACATCGCTGCCTTTCAGCGCATACACCATCTGCGAATAGACATTGTAAAGCGGCACCGCATTGGGCCGGTCCAGCCGAATGGAAATCAAGTCCGCCCGCTTGCCCGGCTCGAGCGAGCCGATCTCCTTCTCCATGCCTAGCGCGCGCGCGCCGCGGATGGTCGCCATTTCTACTGCCGCCGTTGCTGGCAGATTGCGTGGGTCGCCAGTGAACACCTTCTGCAACTTCGCGGCCAGATCCATCTCTTCAAACATGTTGAAATCGTTGTTGCTTCCCGCCGGGCCGTCCGGGCCCAGCCCCACCGCCAGATCCAGAGCCAGCATGCGCGTCACCGGCGCCACGCCGCTCGCCAGTTTCATATTGCTCGATGGACAGTGCGCGATTCCCACGCCGCGTGCTTTGAGGATCGCCAGATCCGCCTCATCCACCCACACTGCGTGCGCCACGATAGTGCGGCCGTTGAAAAAGCCCAGCGCGTCGAGCGCCTGCGTAGGCGTCGCCTTGCGCTTGGCGATCGATTCTTCGTTTTCGCGCTTGGTTTCCGAGAGATGAATTTCGAGCGGTGCGCCGTGCTGGTTGGCGAGCGCGCGGCAGTCCTTCAGCGTTTCGTCCGAGTTGGTGTAAATCGCGTGCGGCGCAACGGCGGGCACGATCAAAGAGTCTTCGTGGAAACGGCTCAGGAACCGATCGGTGAAAGCAAGCGCGTCGGCCGGAGTCTTAGCGTCCGGGGCAGGGAAGCCGATAATCGTTTCTCCCAGCACGCCGCGCATGCCGGCTTCTTTCGCCGCTTCCGCCACCACATCCTCGAAATAATACATATCGGTGAACGTGGTGGTCCCGGAGAGTAGCATTTCCAGACACCCGAGCCGCGTTCCCCAACGGACGAAATCGGCATTCACGTTGCGCGCTTCGGCGGGGAAGATGTAGTGCTCCAGCCAATCCTGCAGCCGCAGATCGTCGGCGATGCCGCGAAACAGCGACATGGCCGCATGCGTGTGGGTGCTGATCAGACCGGGCGCCAAAATCGCATCGGGCCGATCCAGGCGCTGGCGCGCTTGATACTGCTTCTCGATTTCAGCTCTCGTGCCCGCGGCCAGGATGCGGTCGCCGCGGATGGCAATCGCACCATTCTCGATCACCTGGCGCTGCGCATCCATGGTGACGACATAGCGGCCGGTCCAGATCCAATCGGCCGTCTCGGCGGCGAGGGCCGAGATGAAGAACAGGAAACTACAAAAAAGACGCATCGAAGGGCCTTGGGAAGAGATCTTTGAGGCGGAAGGTTTCCGTCTTGCCGTCCAGGTTTGCGAGCACCAGTTCCACGTCGCCGCAGAATTCCCAGAGGATCTGGCGGCAGGCGCCGCAGGGCGGAGTTAGCGTGTCCGTATCCGCCACTACTGCCACGCGCCGGAACTCGCGGGCGCCTTCCGAAATGGCCTTGAATACCGCTACGCGCTCCGCGCAGAGCGTCAGACCGTAGGTGGCGTTCTCCACGTTGCAGCCGGTATGTATGCGGCCCGCCGCGTCCTCCAAGGCTGCGCCTACCTTGAAATTGGAAAAAGGCGCGTGGGCGTTTTGCCGGGCTTTGAGGGCTGCTGCTACAATCGAATCAATCATGGGGCCTCGTGGCGCAGGCACTCGTGCCTGCCGCGCTGACACTCTTGTCGGCGCTCGATTGCAACCCGCGCGCATGAAAATCCTTCGGCGCACTTCGCTTGCGTGCGCCAACAGGAGTGCCGGCCCGGCAGGCTGAGAGCCTGCGCCACGGGCCGCTGCCTACGTGGACAGGCAGGACGGTTTGCGCCAGAATATCCATTAATGCTCCAGCCTCGGAAGCAGCGCCTTCAGAAAGTTCACTAGCGTCCCGCGCACCATCTCGCCGGTTTCGAGCACCTCGGCGTGGCTGATCTTCTGCGGCAGAATGCCGGCCGCCATGTTGGTGACGCAGGAGATGCCGACGACCTCGATACCCATATGATTCGCCACGATCACTTCCGGCACCGTGGACATCCCCACCACGTCCGCCCCGATCGTCCGCAGGTAACGGATCTCAGCCGGAGTCTCGTAGTTGGGGCCCAGCACGGCCGCGTAGACGCCTTCGGCCAGGCGAATGCCGAGGCCGCTCCCTACCTCGTGGGCCAGCGTGCGCAGGCGTCGCGAATAGGCTTCCGACATGTCCGGAAACCGCGGCCCCAACGCATCGTCATTAGGACCCGCCAGCGGATTGCACCCTTGCAAATTAATGTGGTCCGAGATCAGCACCAGGCCGCCGCGCTCCAGCTCCAAGTTGATTCCGCCCGCCGCATTCGTGAATACGATAAACCGCACGCCGAGCAACCCCAACACACGCACGCCGAAGGTCACCTGCGCCGGTGTGTAGCCTTCATAGAGGTGTACGCGGCCCGCCATCGCCGCCACATCCAGCGCGCCAAGGTTCCCGAGCACGAGTTTACCTGCATGCCCGATCGCCGTCGAGCACGGCCAACCCGGAATCTCCGCATAAGGGATCTGGATCGCGTCCGAAAGCTCGTCGGCGAAAGCGCCCAGTCCGCTGCCCAGCACGACCGCGACGCGCGGCCGCCGTACCGTGCGCAATTCCATGAACTGGACTGCTTCGCGTATCACAGCAGCATCCCCGCGATGCAGGCCGACATGAAATTCGCCATGCTGCCCGCGGCCACCGCCTTAAGCCCCAGTCGCGCCAGGTCGGATTTCCGATTGGGAGCGATGGCGCCGATGCCGCCGATCTGTATGGCGATCGAGCTGAAATTGGCGAATCCGCACAGCGCGTAAGTGGCAATCGTGAAAGAACGCGGATCGAGTTGCGACTTGAGCGGCCCGAGCTGGAGAAATGCCACAAATTCGTTCAGCACCAGCCGCGTGCCCAGCAGGTTGCCGATGGTGGGCGCGTCTTTCCACGAGACGCCCATCAGCCAGGCCAGCGGCGCGAAGATCACGGCAAAGATCTGCTGCATGGTCGCCGGCAGCCAGCCCATTCCCGGTAAAGTGTGCACCCATCCCAGAATCCCGTTCAGCATGGCAATCAGCGCCAGAAACGCGATCAGCATGGCGCCAATGTTCAAGGCCAGGTGCAGGCCGTCACCAGCACCCTGCGCGGCGGCATCGATCACGTTGACGGCGGTCTTCTCGATTTTGATTTCCACCTTGCCCGCGGTGGCCGGCTTGTCCACTTCCGGGTAGAAGATCTTGGCCAGCATGATGGTGGCGGGCGCCGTCATGATCACGGCAGTCAGCAAGTGTTCGATGCTGACGCCGGCGATTTTCACGTAGGCGGCCATCACCGCTCCGGAAACGTGCGCCATGCCGCTGGTCATGATGGTGAACAACTCGGATTGAGTCATGCCGGCGATGAAAGGCTTGATGGTCAGCGGCGCTTCGGTTTGGCCCATGAAGATGCTGGCGGCCACATTGAGGGATTCGGCGCCGCTCACCCCCATGACCTTCTGCATCACGATCGCCATGCCCTTCACCACCCATTGCATGATGCCCAGGTAATAGAGAATGGCGAAGAACGAGGCGATGAAGATCACGATCGGCAGCACCTGGAAGGCGAACACCACGCCGAAAGGTCCTGACTTGATGCCCAGCGGTCCGAAGACGAAGTTGCTCCCCGCTTCGGCGTAATTCAACATGGCGTTGACGCCCGCGCCGATACCCTGGAAGATCTTGCCGAAATCGGTCTTGAGGACGAGCAGGGCGAAGGCGAATTGCAGGCCCATGCCCCAGGCCAGAATGCGCAGTTTGATGGCTCGTTTGTGAGCGGAGAAGAGCCAGGCTACAGCGAGAATTACGACCAGGCCGAGCACCCCGGTGAAGCGACCCATTTAGCCCCGTGGCGCAGGCACTCCTGCCTGCCCGCCGGCACTCTTGCCGGCGCCTGCCATGCGCGGTGCGCGAGCCATCAACTCATGAGTCTTGTGGCGCAGGCACTCCTGCCTGCCCGCCGGCACTCTTGCCGGCGTCTGCCGCGCACGCTCCAGGTTGCGCCGGGAGGAGTCCCGGCGCGGCAGGCACGAGTGCCTGCGCCACGGCGCGCCAGCCATCAACTCACGACTTCCAGGATCAGTTCCCGGTCATCCGGCCGCTGGCCCGAAATGCGGAAGGCGTCCTCCACCATTTCCGCCGCCGCCTCCACGTGGTCTTCCTTGGTGTAGTAGAGGCGGCAAAGCACCGACCCCGCCTCCACCTTCTCGCCGACTTTGACTTCGAGGATCACCCCCACAGCCGGGTCGACGGTGTCTTCCTTGCGCTCGCGGCCCGCCCCGATCATGTTCGACGCCTGCCCAATGTCTTGCGCGTTGATGACGCTCACATACCCGGCGCGCGGCGACGTCACCTCGCGCATGCCCGTAGCATTCGGCAGCAGCTCGAACTTGTCCAGCGCCTGCGGATTGCCGCCTTGCGCCTGGACCGCCTGCTTGAGCTTCTGATATCCCGAGCCATCCACCAGTGTCTTTTCCGCCAGCCGCCGGGCGTCCTCCAGCGAGGGCGACTGCTTGCCCACGAAGATCATGCGCGCGGCGAGCTCGATGCACAGCCGGGTCAGGTCGGCGGGGCCGGCGTTCTGCAGGGTCTGGGATGCCTCCATCACTTCCAGCGCATTGCCCACCGCGTAGCCCAGTGGCTGGTTCATGTCCGTGATGAGCGCCTGCACGCGCTTATCCACGCGACGGCCTATCCCGACCATCATCTGAGCCAGGCGGCGCGCGTCCACCTGCTTCTTCATGAACGCGCCGTTGCCCACCTTGACGTCCAGTACCAGCGCATCCACGCCCTCCGCCAGTTTCTTGGACATGATCGAGGAAGCGATCAGCGGGATGGATTCCACCGTGGCCGTGACATCGCGGAGCGCGTAGAGCCCGCCATCGGCGGGAGCCAGTTCCGCGGTTTGGCCGACGAAGCAAAGTCCCACGGTGGCAAGCTGGTTCTTGAATTCGTCGACGCTTAGGTTGGTGCGCATCCCGGGAATCGACTCCAGCTTATCCACGGTGCCGCCGGTGTGGCCGAGCCCGCGCCCGCTCATGGTAGGCACGATGACGCCCGCGGCGGCCGCCAGCGGCGCTACCACCAGGGTGGTCTTGTCGCCCACGCCGCCCGTCGAATGCTTGTCCACTTTCACGCCTGGGATCGCCGACAAATCGAGCACGTCTCCCGAGTTCATCATGGACTCTGTCAAGCGGCTGACTTCCCGGTCGGTCATGCCCGAGTAGAAGACCGCCATGAGAAATGCCGACATCTGATAGTCCGGTATTTCCCCCCGCGTGTACCCGTCCACCAGGTACGAAATCTCCTCCGGAGACAGTTCAGCGCCGTCGCGCTTCTTCTGGATCAAGTCAACTGTACGCATTATGAAGCACTTAGCGTACCATCTTAAAGAATGGAAGTAAAGGAGAAGTTGTGAATCGGCGGGAGCCGGTTTTTGTCAGCCGCCATCCGCGGGACCGGCAATAACCGGCAGCGGCACGCGATAGTGCCCTGCGAAGATCTCCGAAAAAATTGCGAGAATCTGCGAATGCAAGTGACCGTTATCCGCCAGTAAATGCGGCACATTGAGCAGGTGCGGCTGACCCTTCATATCCGAGACTCGCCCGCCTGCCTCCGTCACCAGCAGCCTTCCCGCCGCCATGTCCCAAGGATTGAGTCCAAATTCCCAAAACCCGTCCAGGCGGCCGCAGGCGACCCAGGCCAGATCGATGGCCGCCGATCCAGTGCGGCGCACGCCATGCGTGGCCATCGCGAGCTGGTGGTAGAAATGCACGTTCACGCTGAGGTGCCGGCGGCGGCTCGGGAAACCCGTGCACAGCAGGCTGCTCTCCAGTCGGTTCGTCGCCGAAACTCGTATGCGGCGATTGTTCAGCCACGCGCCTGAGCCCCGCTCCGCGGTGAACATCTCCTGCCGGATCGGATCGAACACCACCCCTACCAGCATCTCGCCGGCTTGTTCCAGAGCCAGCGTCACATTGAAGATGGGGAAGGAATGCGCGAAGTTGGTGGTGCCATCCAGCGGGTCCACGTACCATCGGAATTCCGACGCGCTGGTATGTCCGCCGCCTTCCTCCGCCACAATGCCGTGCGCCGGGAACCGCGACCGCAGCCGCTCCACTACCAGTTTTTCCGATGCGCGGTCGGCCTCCGTCACCAAGTCGAACTCGCCCTTCAACTCGAACGCCACCCGCCGCTCGAAGTAGTTGACCAGCAGCGCGCCCGCTTCGCGTGCAATTTCAACGGCGGATTCCAGATACGAATTCATCGCTTGTGGGGCGGGGCAGGCCTACGACCCTTCCTCGGTCAGATACTTGATCTCGTGTTTGTAGATGAACAGGTTGGGACCGTCCGCGCGCGTCAGCCGGATGAAGGAGTGGTCGTAGTATTCGATGACGCCCGCCACCTCCTCGCCATCGGTGAGCTTCACCCGCACGGGGATTTCGTTTTCGATCAGGTGCTTGAGGTATCTCACCTCTTCAAAGGTTTGCTCGGGAGCGCGCCCACCGGGTTTTCCACCTTGTTTTAACGTAGCTGACTCTCCTTGCGTACATCCTCGGCTTCCCCATAATATCCATTGCGCGCCGTCACTCGCAAATCCGGGCGGCGCATGCGCACCAGCAAACGATGGAAGCGATTCTTCGTGAGCGGCACGTCTTTTGGGTAATACGCCAGCAAATATTGGGTGCGCAGTTCCTTGATGATATCGCTGAAGGCTTTATCCAGGTCGGCTCCCAGCGCAGGTTCAAATACGCGGCCCCCCGTGCCGAGGGCCATGGTCGTCAAGGCGTGCTCGCCGCCCAGGTTGCGCCCGGCATCGTTGGCGATGGGCACTACCAGCACTGGGTAAATCGACGTATTGGCTAACTGCGCGGCCTCCAGCGCCGCGTGGAAATCCTTCCTGCTGGTGGTGTCGCCGCCATCGGTGACGATCACCATCACTTTGCGGCCCTCGCGCTCCTCCAGATGTTGGGACGCCAGGTAAATTGCGTCGTAGAGCGACGTTCCCGCTTCACCCTGCAACAACCTCAGCGAGTGCTCCAGCGGCGAATAGTTGTGTGTAAAGAAATTGTGCAGCGTCACTTCGTAGTTGAAACTGTAAAGCGCTACCGCATCCTGCGGGTTGCCTTCCGCAAACAGCGCCTTGAGGAACCGGACTACCGAATCTGTTTCGTATTTCAAGTCCTTGGCGGTGGAACCGCTGGCATCCACCATCAGGGCCACCGACAGCGGCTGTTCCGTCTGCCTCTCGAACACCGCAACCTGCTGTTGCACGCCGTTGTCGAAGACCTCAAAGTCGTCCTTGTTTAAAGCGCCTACCAGTTCGCCCGCTGGGTTCTTGACGGTTGCCAGCACCCGCACCAGGGTCACGTTGACGCGGATCTGTGCGCCCAAAACCAGGGCCAGCGCGAACGCGGCGCTAAGCGCCTTGAGCGGCAGTCGCATGGCGGTCCCATTCTCCTTCCACCCAGACCTCACCATCCGCAAAGTACTCTTTCTTCCAGATAGGCACCTGGCGTTTCAATCGGTTGATCCCCTCCAGTGCGGCTTCGAAAGCGGCATTGCGATGCGCTGCCGTCACGATCACCACCACGCTGGTCTCGCCGATCAGCATGCGGCCCAGCCGGTGGATCAAGGCGATCCGGTTGATGGCGTAGCCCCCCCGAATTTCGCGCCCTATACGCGCCATCTCCTTGATGGCCATCGGCGCGTAACACTCGTAATCCAGAAAGTGGGTCTGGCGGCCGTTGGTGTTGTTGCGGACCACGCCCTCGAACGTGATCACCGCGCCGTCTTCTCCGCGGAGCAGGCGGTCCGCGATCTTGCGCGCCGGGATGGGGTGCTGCGTCAGCGCGAAAAAGTTCCCGCTTTCCGAAATCTGCTGCAGATAGTCCGAGCCGCCGCTGACGGGCGGCAGAAACGCGATCTCGTCGCCTTCTGCGATAGCCGCCGCGGGCTCCGCGAACTCGTGATTGCGCGCCAGCAGGATGCTACCCGCCATCTCCCGCATGCGCGGATACCTGCCGCAGTATTGCTCGAATATCTGCCCTAACGTCGCGCCTGTTTCCAGGTCAAGCTGCTCTTCCGGGCGCCCTACCACGTCCTTGAGCATCCCGAAAAACAGAACTCGCACGCGCATTCCTCCGTAGTTTAACAGACGGTCGAGAGGGCCTTTCCGTTGCGGTTTCTCTATCCTGGGCAGGAACAGGCCGAAGCCGCAGGTGTCTAATAAATGTAATGCCCCGAATACGGTGGACGGACCCGAACGACGATTCCGCCAAACTGTTCGGCTGGCGATTACCGTCGCTGGTACTGGCAACCCCGTTTTTGAACATCTACTTCTGGTACGAACCTGGCTGTCGATTTCCGTTCACCGGCTCCCTGGCGGTCTTTCTTGGGTCTCTCGGAACGGTGACCGTGCTCGTGCCGGTGTTGTTCTTCCTGGGTCCGGCGTTTGCCGCGCATGAAACGCGACAATCGTTGTTCCAGGTCGCGGGAGCATCGTTCGGCACCGGTCCTGCGGTTGGGTTACGCATCTGTTGCGCGGTGATGTGCGTATGCTGGATTGCGGGGCTCTCTGCGACGATTCTCAGTTGGTCGGGGTTCATGTTGCGAAGAGATCTATCCTTCCCGGAATCGAACCTCTTTGCCGGGCTTCTCATGCTGTTTTTGTTCGCAACCGGACTGCAGAGTCTTCAGACCAGTGCCAGGCTCGCATTCTTCACGAATAAACTCGGAGCGGCCCTGCTGATTGCAGCGGCAATTCGAGTTCGCGGATATCTGCCCGACGCGTGGAGCGATCTTGGAACCGCAGGCCCGATCGCAGACACCGTCTGGCCCCGTATCGCGGAGCCGCTTATGACAAGCGCAAAGTCAGTGCTGCCGAACTCTCGCCGGGACGGCGATTCGAAGTTCGCCGCGGCACGCTGAAGCGTGCGCCACGCCGCTATAATTGCTTCCAGTGCCCCCTCACGAAACCCGCATCCGCGTGCGCTACGCCGAAACCGACCAGATGGGCGTCGTCTACTACGCTAATTACCTGGTCTGGATGGAGGTCGGCCGGGTGGAGTACTGCAAAGCCTGCGGCTTCGAGTACAAACAAATGGAGCTGGAGGACGGCGTCTTCCTGGCTGTGGCCGAAGCCCGCTGCCGCTACGCCTCCCCGGCGCGCTTCGACGAGGAGGTCATCATCCGGACTTGGGTGGAAGAGGCCAACCCGCGCATGGTGCGCTTCGCCTACGAGATGCGGCTTTCCGCGGACGGGCGCAAGCTGGCGACCGGCGAGACCAAACATATCTTCCTCGGGCGCGACCTGCGGCCGTGCCGCATGCCAGCCAAGTACCACCAGCAGTTCGGGATGGCTTCGAATCCCGGCAAGTGAGCGGCTCGTGCGCGCGGATCAAATCAAATCCCTCGCCCTGGACTGCGGATTTGAACTCGCCGGAATAGCCGCGGCCGCCCCTGTCCCAGAGGCGAACTACTACCACCAGTGGCGAGCCGACGGCTTTGCCGGCGAGATGCGCTACCTCACCGACCGCCGCGCCGCGTTGCGCAACGATCCTCGCAGCCTGCTGCCTTCCGCCCGCTCCATCCTCTGCGTCGGCAAGCTCTACAACGGCCCGCGGCCGTACTCCACCAATTTCACCGGCGACGATCTCGCCTGGATCTCCCGCTATGCATGGGGCGAGGATTACCACGATGTGCTGCGGCACGGGTTGTTACGCCTGGTGGATCGCCTGCGCGCGCAATCGGTCGAATCGTTCGAGTGGAAGATCTGCGTGGATACCGCGCCGCTGCTCGAGCGCGCCTATGCCCGGCATGCCGGCCTCGGCTGGATCGCCAAGAACACCTGCCTCATCCACCAGGGCATGGGCTCCTGGTTTTTCCTCGGCGAGCTGCTGCTCTCGCTCGACCTGGAACCGGACCAGCCTCCGCCGGACCGTTGCGGCACTTGCACGCGCTGCATCGATGCTTGTCCCACCGAGGCCATCGTGCCCACCGGCCTCGCTGCCGGCCCGGCCTGGGCGCTCGATTCGCGGCTGTGCATTTCGTACTTAACCATCGAGATGCGCGGTCCCGTTCCCGAGGCGCTGCGGCCCGCGCTCGGACGCCATGTCTTCGGCTGCGATATCTGCCAGGATGTCTGCCCGTGGAACCAGCGCGCGCCCATCAACTCCGCCTTCAATCCAGCGCATTTCGCGCCGCCGCTGGAAATGCTGGCCGCGCTTTCCTCAGAGGAGTTCCGCGGCCTGTTCCAAAACAGCCCCATCCCGCGTGCGCGCTACGCCGGGTTTCTGCGAAACGTGGCCATCGCCATGGGGAATGCAAGGCAGGAGAAGTTTCGCATGCCGTTGGAGAAACTGGCAAGTTCGCCCGAACCCTTCGTGGCCGAATCCGCGCGATGGGCATTATCCCGATTGGAAGGGATCGCCGGGTCGCCCGCTCGCCCGCCCGCCCCCTCGTAACATCGACGCCTTTTGTTGATGTTGGCGAGCTTGCAAGTTCACCCGAACCACTCGTGGCCGAATCCGCGCGATGGGCATTACCCCGATTGGAAGGGATCGCCGGGTCGCCCGCTCGCCCCCTCGTAACATCGACGCCCGTTGTCGATGTTGGCGAGCATGCTCGCCTAAGCCGCCCGCACGTCTACAATGCACGATGTCATGATCGTGCGATGCTCCGGATGACGGAATTCCAGGTGCATGCCGCGCCCGATGAAAGCCGCCTTCAGCATCGAGCCGCCCCAGTTGGACCCCTCGATGTGCACCAGCACCGGCTCGGGACAGAACTTCGGATGCCCGGAAATCAGCGCTTGCCCATTTCCGCGATTCACCAGCGTGTACGAGCGGTTCTGCGTTTCCACGCATAGCACCGCGCCCGGCGGCAGGTCGTCCAAAAAAACGCCGCCTTCCACTTCCGAAGCGATGAAGTTGTGGTTCACGGCATCCCCGAGATTCGGATGCGGCGTGAACAGCTTGGGCGCCGGTAAGCCGGCCTCGGTATTCATACTAGGTCCGCTTATATTCTAATGCAAAACTAGCGAGTTTTGCCGAACCCCCACCGTGAACAAATTAACAAATGGCAACGCACGCGAGGCGCCTGCCACCTGCTGCTACACTCTGAGTAGGAGCCATTATGCCACATCCTGACGGTTCGCACAGCGGCGTGCGGCCGCGTACGGCGGTCCTTACGCGCGGTTTCGACCCGGCCCTCTCGTTCGGCTCCGCAAGGCCCGCCGTTTTTCGCAGTTCGACCTATGTCTTCGCCAGCCCCGAGGAGGCCGAGCGCGCCTTCTCCATCATGGCCGGCCGCGTTGCGCCGGATGAGGGCGAGCGTCCCGATCTGATCTACTCGCGCTTCTCCCATCCCAACGCCGAGATCCTGGAAGACCAGATCGTGCCGCTTGAGCCGGGCGCGCAGGCGGCCGCAGTCTTCAACTCGGGGATGGCAGCCATTATGACCGCGTTCATGGCGGTCGCCCGGCCGGGCTCCACCATCGTGTACACCACTCCGCTCTACGGCGGCACCACCGGCTTGATCCACAATCTCCTGGAGCCGTTCGGCGTGCAGGGTATTCCGGTGCCGGGCGGCGACACCGCCGCGATCGACCAGGTAATCGGCGCGGCACGCAATCTCAGCATCGTTTGTCTGGAGACGCCCGCCAATCCCACCATGGTCATGACGGATATCCATCGCGCCGCCGAAGCCGTTAAGAACCACCCGGACCGGCCGGTCCTCATGGTGGACAACACCTTCCTGGGGCCTACTTTCCAGCATCCCATCATGCTGGGCGCCGACCTGGTGCTGTACTCCGGCACCAAATACCTCTCCGGCTTCAGCGACATGGTGGCCGGCGTGGCTCTTTCCAAGGATCCCAGCTTGATGCAAAAGATCCTGACGCGGCGTGGCATGTTCGGCAACATCCTGCAGCCCGACGAATGCTGGATGCTGGATAGCCGCCTGCCCACCGTGGCGTTGCGCATGAACCGCCAAAGCAAGAACGCGCAACGGCTGGCCGAAGCCCTGCAAGGCCACCCGAAGATCAAGCACGTGCTGTATCCGACGCTGTTCGACGATCCCGAACAGCGGCGGATTTATGAGGAGCAGTGCGCGTATCCCGGCGGGCTGTTCTCGCTCGATTTCCACGGCGGCCGCCCCGCAGCCTTCGATTTTCTGCGCCATCTGCGGATCGGGCGCAATGCCGTTTCGCTCGGCAGCGTCGAGACGCTGGTCTGCCATCCCAAATCTACTACGCATTCCGGGATGTCCGCCCAGGAGCTCGAGGAAGCCGGCATCGGCGACGGCCTGGTGCGCGTATCTGTGGGTATCGAGGATTGGCGCGATTTGCTGGCGGATTTCGAACAGGCCCTCGACAAAATCAAATCGCTCTGAGGTGGGGCAGGCGCTTTCGCCTGCCAATCCCTTAGTACATCAATCAAAAGGTCATCGTACCAGTCCTGGTACTTTACACTCGCAACGGTAGTGTCTGTCGAAATTCTTTCCTGTATCATCGGCTTTGGGAGACATTACAAGACACAGCCCGACTCCTGATCTCCTCGCTTTCACGCGCTGAGTCTCTTCGTAATAGGTCCCTTGCCGACATGAATGCATAGGGGCACGTGTGCGCGCTTGTGGAGTTAGGCGACACAAGAGCCAAGGAGCAATCAAATGATACGGAGGCTGACAATCGGGCTGCTGTTCGTTCTCGCGCCGCTGGCGGCACAGGACGAGGTTGGACACCGGACCTGGCACCGCATTTGGCAGGCGAGCGTTGCGGCGGTATTGGCCGGCAATTCCGCCGATGCCGCTACCAGTTGGGGAAAGTACGAAACCAACGGCGCGTTACGCGGTAGCGGCCTGGCGTTCGGCGGCAGGGCCCTGGGTCTGAAATGTGGCATCACGGCTGGCCTGCTGCTGCCCCAATTCGTGCTGATGCGGCGTCGCCCCCAGGCCGTCAAAGCCACGGCAGCCATCAACTTTGCCGCTGCCGCGGGGTTGGGTCTTCAGGCCGCTCACAATACTCGCTTCGCAGCGATTCAATAGAGGTAGCCGAATAGATAAGAGTGGTTGAATTCCACCGCGACGGGCAGCCGCACACCACTTCTAATCGTCGTTTGCGAGGGCCGCGGCGGCGTGCTGGCTATGGCCGTTCGCATCGTACGGTTACAAGTTGTGGGTTCGAATCGCAGATTTGAATATTCGCGAATCCGGCCTCCGATACGAACTTGTGCATCTCCTGTGGGGTGCTGAACTGGCTAACGTGACCCGGCTGTCGTCCCGGCGGGAACGACGTCAGGATCTTCAAGAATTCCTGCCAGGCGCCGGGCGCGAGGATGTTGTAAGTATCGAAGTAGGCTACTCCTGTGGATCTCAACACCCGGTACGCCTCGCATATGTAGCGAAACATGTCGAGTTTGTCCAAATGCATGAATACGATCGTTGCATACACTGCATCGAACGATTGGTCGCGGAACATGGCCAGATCGTTTGTCGGCAGCTCATGAAGGACGATGTTTCCGAGGCCCGCCATGCGCTTCCGCGCGTGGCAGATCATGTTTTGCGATATGTCGGCGCCATGCCACTCGCCGCAATATTGCGCCAGTTCGCGCCCCACCCGCCCGATACCGCAGCCAACCTCAAGCACCTTATGAGTCGGTGCGATTTCCAGCGCTCGCTTCAGGAATTCAGCGGTAAGTCTTCCGTTTTGCTGAATCTCTTGTTCGTCCATTATGCAGCAGACATGAAAGGCCGCCTTGTTGAAGTCCTCGCTAAGTCCATCCCATACCCGTTTATACTCATTCTCATTCGTCATGCGATCGGACTGAGTCTGCCGGGCCGGGCCAGGCGAACTCATTTGCCCACGACCAGAATCGAAAACGAATCGGGAACCATCTGACCTCGGCTGCGGCCTCCTGCCGGCGGAGGTGTGGGGGGCGGCGTAAACTCCGCGGTGATCAGCACGATGCGGTCCGTCTTGCCGTCCAGCGTCAGCGTTCGCGCGCCCGGCCTCGTCTGCACGGTCTGCTCCACCACGAAGCTGGTGGGGCTGTTTTCTTTGATCACCGTCAGCGTGCCGTCGCCCTGCGAACTGAACGCTTCCATCGTATGGGGATTGAATACCGCCCCGTCCACGCCGCGGCCGATCGGCAGAGTGGTGATGATTTTGCCGGTATCCGCATTGACGATCGCCATAGTCTGGGGATCGTGGCAGGCGGCGAACAGAATGTGATTCTCCACATCGAATGCCAGTCCGCCCGGCCCCCCGCACTTACCCGCGAGATCGTAATGGGCGGTTACCTTGAGCGCCTTGGCGTCCACCACCGCGATGTTGTCCTTGTCTTCTATATCGACATACAAGTGGCCCTGGCCGTCGGTGACCGCCTGTTCCGGCGCTCCGCCCAGGTCGATGGTTCCGGCGATACTGCCGTCCACCGCGTTGATCACCGTCGCATTGGGCGCCCTGTGACTGAAAACGTAAACCCGTTCGTTAAACGGGTCGAACAGGATGCCGTCCGGACCGCCTTCCACATCGATGGTCTTAATCGTCGCGAGGGTCTTGGTATCCCACATTACGACCGGCTTGCTGCTTCCGAATCCATGATTTGACTTCCGATCGACAGCCACTCCTCGCGCGTTGGCATTGGGGATTTCGCCAACCGGTTCCAGCGTGTCTAAATTGAACACCGAGATCCTGGCAGCACTACTTCCCGGCCGCGGAGTGTACAACCGGCGTCCGGCCTCGTCTGCATAAACGTAGTCATAACCGCCTGCCCCGCCGACCTTTGCCGTCCTCAGCACCTTGTAAGGTCCCGCGGCCGTCTCCTGGGCGAATCCGATCGACGACCACATCCCAATCCCTGCTGCAAATATCAGGCAAAACCGTCGCATGTAATCTCTCCCGATGCGGGATGCACAAACTGCTTCCCGATTCGCCGTCCAGTATACACCAAGGCGCTATTTATGTGGCTTGCGTCTTCTGCGCCGGCAAGTTCGCGGTGCGCCCTTCCTGCCTGGTCGATCTTTACCGGTGGGCGGCGGCAAGATGAGAAGGCGTTTCGGAAGGGGCACGGCTATCGGACTCGGGGGAATGGCTGATGCGGGGGCAAGGCAGCCTGGAGGAATTCTGGGAAGCTGCGACTCCAGAGTAAATCGGCGCGATCAGAACCGCCACCATGCACACGGGGAACCCTTACATCGCCTCGCTACGGGCGTACCTGCGCGTGGCATCCCGGCAGCCGCTTGACCTGCTGACAGGCGCCGCCCTGCCGAAATGGCCGGAGAACCGCGGTAGAAGCTCCCGCAACGCTTGCCGGCAGGACGTCCAGCGGACCCGGCAGGGGGCCGGGTCCGCGAGTACGTCTGCCGCAGGTTGCGAGTTAAGCCGGTGCTGCTTAGTTCGTGGTGACTGCCACGACCGCCGACATCACGGAAGTATCGTTTCCGGAATCGATCGCTTGTACCGCATAGTAATAGGTAGTGTTGGGCGCCACACTGTTGTCGGTGAAAGAAGTCGTTGGCGCCGTTATTGAGCTAACAACGGACAGATTGGAAGACGAGCTTCCGCGATAGACGTGGTAAGTGGCGATGGGCAGGCCCCCGCTCGCCGGGGCGCTCCAGGCGACGCTGATCTGCCTGGTGGTGACCGCCGTCCCAGCTACGTTGGTGGGAGCCGCGGGTGGCACCGGCGCGGTTACCGAAACGGTCGCCGACGTCGGAGAATCGTCTCCGCCCGAGTCGACCGCATATACCGCATAGTAATAGGTCGTCCCCGCCGCCACGGTACCGTCCTTATACGAGGCACTAGTCGAGGTTCCAACTTGACTCAAGTTGGATGGCGAAGCGCCCCGCATGATGTGATAACTGGAGATTGCCAGGCCGCCGCTTACGGAAGCGGTCCAGGTCAGGCTGATCTGCTTGCTCGAGACCGGGGTCGCCGTTAAGCCGGTTGGCGCCGAGGGCATCGATGGCGTGGTGACCGACGCCAGCGCGGACATCGCCGAAACGTCTCCGCCCGTATCTGTTGCTTCGATCCCATAGTAGTAGAGCGTCCCAGCCGTCACCGTGTTGTCCGTATACGTAGTGCTAGTGGTGATCCCCAACTGTGTCAGGCCGGTTTGCGAAATCCCGCGGTAGACATGGTAATTCGCGACCGCCGGGCCGTGACTTACGGAGGCGGACCACGCCACTTTAACCATCTTGGCCGACGACGCTGTCGCCGTCACATTCGTGGGCGCTGAGGGCGGCCCAGGCGGAGTCACCGACACCGTCCCGGACATTGGCGACACGTCCCCTTTCGAGTCGATCGCCTCCACCGCGTAGTAGTATGTCGTCCCCGCGACCACCGTAGTGTCAATATACGAAGTCTTGGTCGTCTGGGCCAACTGGCTCAGGCTGGACGGCGACGTTCCCCGGAAGACCTTGTAGTTGCTGATCGGCAGGCTGCCGGTCGAAGGCGACCAGGTTAAAGTGATCTGCTTGCTTGAATTGGCTGTCGCCACCAGGTTGTCCGGCGCTGTTGGCAGCGGAAAGGTGCTCCCAACGATGAGCGACATCCCGGAGCTCAGCCCGTTCGTCACGCCCTCTACGCCATAATAATACGTAGTTCCCGCCGCTAGACTGTAGTTATTGTAGGAAATCGAAGAGCCGCCCAGCGTTTGAATCTGGGCCATATTCGCGAAAGAGGTCCCGCGGAAGACCAGGTAGCTGGTCGGAATCACGCCGCTCGTGGGAGCAGACCAGCTAAGGTTGATCTGCTGAGCGGAGATCGTCGTTCCCGCCATGTTGGCAGGCGGATTTGGAGCCGAGGAAGACGGCGTCTTCACGGTAACGGTGACCGGCTGCGAGACGTTGGACCCCAAATCGTAAGCCTGAATCTGGTAGGTGTAGGTCGTGTATCCGGTAGTCCCTGTGTCCTGGAAAGTTGTCATCGCAGTGGTCGCGAGCTGTACGCCATTGCGCACTATATTGTACCCCGCTACGCCCACGTTATCCGTGGAGGCGTTCCAGCTCAGGTTCACCAGCGTCGGACTCGCCGCCGTGGCTATCAAATTGGTGGGCGTCGATGGTGGAATCGTGTCCGGAGGAGAGACGATTGAGCTGTAATAGCTCATCCCCGTGGGGCTATAGATGCCTTGCAGCAGTGTAGTAGACGCTGCGTTGGTCTCGCCGGTGTATAACTGGTCGGGCGACATGCTGTCGTCGGTGGGCGCGTAAGTCAGGTAGCTCGAGAACTCCGGCGTGTCCCAAGGGTTCACGAAAATCATCTGGGAATAATTTGCCAGGCTCACGATGGTTTGCAGGAAAGCCGAGTCCAGCGGCTCCCAAAAGCTGAACACCTCACGCGACTCCTGAGTGTCCCCGTCCAGCACGCCCCATTCACTATTCCGGACTTTCCTCAGCCAAGTCTGCGACACCGTCACCGGCTTGCCCGCTGCTTGGGCCATGCTGACGATGGTCAAGGCATTTTGCCAAAAGTTGCTGTTGGAGGGCGCTCCTAACTCGTTGATCGGATAGATGTGCATGTCGATGAAGTCCAGCGGGACGGTCACACAAGGCTGCGTAGCCGAACACTGCTGGCCCGTGAAGCCGAGGATAAACCCCTGAAACCCGCTGAGCCACGTGCCCAGCCCGGCGCCTATTTTCATGTTAGGTACTCCCGCCGCTAATACGCTACTGGCCGTCTGGTCCAACATGCTTATGGATCCGGCGACGGTGTCAACGTTGGTTTGCCCGGATTGCGTGGCCTCTGTGTCGGGCTCTTCCTGAAGCACGAAGTAATCTGGCTGCATCGTCTGAGCCACTACTTGCGCGGCCTGCGCCCGGGCCGCCTGATATTGCGTCCAGTTTAAAGTGGGGTAAAACGTCGCCAACTGCGGGCCCCACCCTGATGCGATGCCGCTGGGCATCATGCTCTGGCTTTCGACGATCAGTTTGAAGCCCTGTGCCCGGACCGCCGCGGCCACTTGCGCATAATAACTGACGTATTGCTGATATTCTGTCTGGCTGGAATAAAACGGCTCGTACAATGCGGGAAAACTGACTTCTACCGCTACGGCTTGAACTCCTAGAGCCTTTAGGAATGTCAGGTCGTTCAGCACGGATTGCATGCCACTGGAAGTGAGCAACCCCGTGTTATTGGAGTTGGCATTGGTCAACTCTCCCGCGTAAAGAACTGGATATGTGGATCCAGTCCAAACGCCACTGATTGCGGTATTGAAATCGCTGATGTCGCCGCTTAGCGTGGTATAGAGATCTTGATACTCGCTGGGCACCGCCGGCGCCTGACCGCAACAAATCGATGCACCGCCTATACACAGAACCGCGAGGAGGAGGCTGAAAGCAACCCGGGTGAAAGAGTAATAGATCGATTTCATATGTCTTCTTTCCAGCCAGCGCCATGACGGCGCCTGCTGTTAATTAGAATTACTACGTCCAGGTAGTGAATCAATATTCTCAATAGATAGTTACCGTTAACAGGCACTACTGTTACCTTGTCTCGCTCCTGGAAACAACAAGCCAATAGGAAAACCTTCGCCATGGTTTTGCCTGTACGACCCGGATCATCGGGAGATTTCCTGAGAGTTGTTATCCTGTGTTAAAAGGTTGTTATCTAGCGTTAACGCGGATGCCAAAAGCCCGCATCATGACTGGAGAAGGCTATGAATTCGGTGTGGCTGGAAGTGGCTCACGCGATCGACGAGCGCGGTCGACTGGCTGTTGTTGGGTCTGACCCTGTTTGGGATCGCGCTTGGGTAGCATTAACGTGTTGGTCTTCAACGGTGTACCGTCAGGCTGCGGTTCGTCGCACCGGCCAGATCAATGCCGCCTTGGAACATGTTTCCGGCCGGCAGCATCAGTGGCAGAGTATGTTATACAGTCAAAGAGAGTTTGGTAAATAGAGGATGTTAAGGCCTGAAGATCGTGTTGACGGCTATGGCAACGCAATTGAGGACCGTTAATGGGAATTTTGGCCTCCAACAAGGTCCGCTATCCGATCGGGACCCCCTAACAGCCCTGTTTTCGCACCGGGTCTGCGCGCCAGTGACCACGGCACACGAATTCTTTCGCCTGTTGTTTCAATGACTTCCGAGTTTTGTCGCGTCGGTCCGGAAAGGCCGCGTGGGATTGTGAAATCAGAAAGGGCGCTGCGCTCTCCCGCGGGCGTCCTTTGAGAAGCGCACTCTGGGGGCGTTTCTCCGGTCACTGCTGGGCACATCACCCGGCTGGCGGTGATACTGGCGCCTGGCGCCTTGAGCCGGGCTTGCCGGGCAACGCGCGTCGTTTGCCTGGACGGGTGCAAGAGAGGAGGCGGGCGGGCCTCCACTCTGATCCGGTTCACCCTGCCCGGTGCCCTTCGGCTTGGCGGAGGGCACCGGGTGGCGACCGTGGCCTATTTCCCCAAGAGCACGAGCTTGCGCCCCGGGTCCGTCAGGAACGCATCGTCGACCTTCTCCAGTACCCGCACGTCGCCCATGCCGATCGAGGCGCGTTTCTCGTTGTTAGTGTGATCGCTCGCCAGCTTGATACCGCCCGTTGTCGTGTATTGCCAGTCCCACGCGCTCTTTTCTCCACTCTTGGCGATGTACTCCCAATGCTCCATCAGGTGCGATTTCGGCGAGACGTATGCGTCGTAGCGGTCGTCCGCCCGGGGTCCTCCCTCGTCAAAAGTCAGTTCCACCACGTCGAACTCGTTACCGCCCAGAGTCTTCTGACCCAGGTACTTCAAATGCACGCCCTGATCCAGCCACATCCAGGGCATGGCCAGCCAGTACAAATCGTAGAAGAAAGTCCGTTGGGCGCCCTTCAGTGCCGCCGTCGCAGCCGCGCCTTCCAGTTTCTTCCCAGACACATATGCCGTGCCCTGCTGGTTCCCGGTATTGAAGAGCACCACCGCCGGCGCCCCATTTCCAGCCTTGTCTTCCAGGCGGCAGCGGCCCGTCTGTTTCTCCCATAGATGCGAGCGGGTGATCGACTCCTGCCCGCCGATCTTCACGATGAAATCGAAGCGGAGAACACGCGCCCGCGCCCAGGCCTCCTGACCGCCCATCGCCTGCATCACGCTCCGGGCGATCTCTTCCGCCTTCGGTTCGGGCGCCGCCGTCATCACGCCAGCTAGCGCCATAAGCGCGCAGATTCCAATCTTCATCTCTCTATTTTCACACTATGGGATGCCTTGCTGAGGCCTTGCGCGATGATGTCCGGCACCACGGTTCCCGCCGTATCGACAGTCAGTTCGGTGTAGTCGAGCCCCATGCGCTGCTTGGATCCGAAATCGTCAGTGGCGGCGCAAACGAGGCCACCCTTCACACCGCCGCCACCATCGCGGCAATGCCGCGGCGCTGTTGTGGTTCCGGCGCATTTTGAGGAGCCTCACATCGGCCCGCCCCGCGGTTGTCCATTGCGGAAAAATCCTACACCATGCGCGCGCTCGATAGCCGCCGAGTAAAATCGGGCATCTACGCGCGAAACAGCCTTCGCCACAGCGCGTCCGGGTCGCTTCGCTTCCGCTAGAGCAAATGCGCGTACTCCGACGGGTCCAGCCCGAACCGCTCCATCTGGCGCGGCAAGTCGGGCCGAATCGCCTCGGGCGTTGTGGCGATCCAGGCGGCGATGACCGTCTCTACGCCGACCCGATTTTTGCCATCGTCCTCCGCGGAGCGCTCAGCGGCCTCCCGGAGCTGCGTTTCGGCTGCCTCCCGCAACGGGCGCGGCGTTTGCGCCAGTACTTGCTGCAGCAGGTCTTCGGCGGCATCGTTCCAGTTCATTTCCGCTATAGTAACAGGCAGGCCCATGCTGCGCGATCCCAGCTTGATTCCGCTCTCGCAACAGCACCATAACGGTCTGGCGCTGTGCGTGCTCACCCGCCGCGGGCTCCACGAGGATAGCTCGGCGCCGAACATCGCGAAGCTCGCCCAGCGCGCCGTAGACCGCTATGAACTCGAACTCGCCAACCACTTCGAGATCGAAGAACAAATCCTTTTTCCGGCCGCGCAGATAAGCCTGGGTGAATTGCCCCTGGTAGCCGAACTCATCGCGCAACACCGCGAACTCGAGTCTCTGATCGCGCAATTGCGCGCCGCGCCATCGGCCGCTCTGCTGGAGCAACTGTGCGAGCTGCTCAGCCGGCACATCCGGCGCGAAGAGAGCGAGTTCTTCGAGATGGCTCAGTCGCGATTGCCGGAGCCAGTGCTTCGGGAGCTGGGCAATGCCATTGAAGCCAAAGTAGTGCGGGTTTGTTTGTGACGTTCACGGTCGCGGGAAGCCGGCGCTGGCCTTTACTTCCACAATCTGCTGGTCGTGCCGTATATTGTGCAGCGGAATGTAGAGAAGCCACTGGTAGGCATTCAGCGTGTTAAATACCGGGAAAGGGTGTTCGGATGTGTGGTTTTTCATCGGCAGGTCCGTCTCTTCGATGAACTTCAACGTCTTCGCGCGCCCTGCCTTGTAGCGCGCGATGGTTTCCTCGCGCGTCCACTTCTCGTGCGGCTGAACCGGTTCGGGCGCCTGCGCCTTGTGGCTGCGATCCGGCATCACCTTTTCGATGAACTCCGTCTTGCCGCGCGTCTTCGCCTCCCAATCCGGGTTGGGCGGGTTGGCGAGCGCTTCCTCCATTTTCGAGAACATCAGGCCTTCGGCCAGCACGATATGCTCGGCGGTTTGGGCCACGGACCAGCGATCCGGCGCGGGCTGGTAGGTCCATTGCGCATCGGTCAGGTCTGACACCAGCCCCAGGAACTCGGCTTTGGAATCCTGTAGGAGCTTGATGACGTGCGCGCGCTCTTCCTTGGTGAGGTTGGGCTCAGCGCCTAGGGCCGCAACGCCCGACAGTGTAATCGCCAATGGAATTGTGAATGTTCTCATAAAACCCTTTTCCGGTGATTGTCGCATGTTGTGCGGCTTTGTGCCGACGCCATTTGTGTTACTTCTGAAATCTATGCGATGGACTGCAAGCCGTGGCATCGTGGCCGTCGGGTGCCTGCTGCTGTGTGGGTGCTCCCAAACTGCCGTGACCAAGTCCGCGGCGCCAGCCGAACCTGCAAAGACCGCGCACGCCCCGGATATTTACCGCGTGAACCTGGACACCAGCAAAGGCGCGGTCGTCGTGGAGGTCACGCGCGACTGGGCCCCGCGCGGCACCGATCGTTTCTTCGAGCTCGTCAAGGCCGGCTACTACGATGGCGACCGTTTTTATCGCGTTGTGCCGCGCTTCGTCGTACAGTTCGGAATCAATGGCGATCCAAAGGTGGCGCAGCTTTGGTCGTCGCTCCGCATTCTCGACGACCGAGTCAAGCAAAAGAACCGCAAGGGCACGCTCACTTTCGCCAGCTCCGGGCCGGCCGCCCGCACTACGCAGGTATTCGTCAACATGCGCGACAACCTGTCCCTCGATCGCGAAGGCTTTGCGCCGTTCGGCCGGGTGGTCTCCGGCATGGACGTGCTCGAGCGGCTGTACGGCGGCTACGGCGACATTCCGCCGCGCGGCAGCGGGCCCGACGGGGTCGAGATCGAGCGGCAGGGAAATGTCTACCTTGAAAATCATTTCCCGCGCCTGGACTATATCCGGAAAGCGACGATCCCATAGCGCAGGAATGCGTCCGCCCACGGATTCTGCGGTTCACGCGGCGGTCCTGGGCAGCACGTCTCGCATGACGGCCTTGCTCAATCGGATGAGGTTCACTCCAGAGGGCCAAAACGGCATGGGATAATAGAGCGAATGAGTGAGCGTCTGATCATGACCCGCTTGGTGCGGGGCCGAGCGCCGGGCCGCGAATTCGATATCGCCTTCTGGCAGGCCCTGGGCCCGCGCCGAATTCTTGAAGCCGCATGGGATCTGGGGTAACCGCGGCTGCCGCAAGGGGCGTGCATGAAGATCAACTCCGACTTCAGAGATCTGTTACGAGACTGAAAGGCGGCCGGTTGTCCGCTACCTGATCGTGGGTGGATACGCGGTGATGGTCCACACGGAACCACGTTACACGAAGGACCTGGACCTCTGGATCGAACCGGTCGAGTCTGATGCGCTAGAAACTCCCGGTCGCACTGGCCGAGTCTGGCGCGCCCACCAAGGATGTTCATCCGAGCGACTTTACAGAGCCGGAAGTATTCTTTCCGATCGGCATGGAACCTGTGCGCGTCGACATCATGACGTCTGTTACCGGGCTCGATTTTGTTCCCGCCTGGGAGCGCAAAGTGGTCGTTGATTTCGGTGGAGAATCCGTCCCGGTACTTTGCCGCGAAGACCTGCTGAAGTCCAAAATCGCCGCTGGTATAATTCGCGATTGCCGGGATGCCAGGAAACTGGCCCGGGACAATTCGTAACCAGCGGGACAAAGCACCCAAATCGCCGATTGTAATCGCTCGGCCAAGAATCCACCTGGCCGCCTGAACTATATTAGGAGGGCGACACCACACATGGAAGGCGCCCAACCCGGATGGCTCGCCCCTAATTTCCGATGGTATGTCTGCGGGCTGCTCTTCTTCGCCACCACCATCAATTATGTCGACCGCCAGGTGCTCGCGCTGCTCAAGCCTGTGCTCGAGAAGGAGCTCGGCTGGCGCGAATCGCAATACGGATGGATCGTATTTGCTTTTCAGTTGGCATACGCGCTGATGATGCCCCTGGCCGGACGCCTGATCGATTGGGCCGGCACGCGGCTGGGCTACGCGGTGGCAGTCGCCGGCTGGAGCCTGGCCGCCATGTCGCACGCGCTGGCGCGTAGTGCAACGGGCTTCGGAATCGCGCGCTTCGCCCTGGGCTTAAGCGAATCCGCGAACTTCCCCGCGGCGATCCGGACGGTTGCCGATTGGTTTCCGCAACGCGAGCGTGCCCTGGCAACCGGCATTTTTAACAGCGGCGCAAACGTGGGCGCCATCCTCGCCCCGCTGGTGGTTCCTTACCTGGCACTCAACTATGGATGGCGATCGGCCTTCCTGGCAACCGGCGCGATCGGCTTCCTCTGGGTGCTGCTCTGGTTATTGTTTTTTCGCCAGACGCGGGAGAATCGGGATCTTTCGGCGGAGGCAGAGGACGCGGAGAGCGTACCCTTCGCCCGCCTGCTCGCGAGCCGCGCCGCATGGGCGTTCATCCTGGGCAAATTTCTGACCGATCCGGTCTGGTGGTTCTATCTCTTCTGGCTGCCCGGCTTTCTGAACCGCACATATGGACTGGACCTTTCCAGAGTCGGGCTGCCGATTATCGTGGTTTATCAAGCTTCGGCGGTGGGATCGATCGGCGGCGGTTGGATTCCCGCCATGCTCGTGAAGCGAGGTTGGAGGCCGAACCGCGCCCGCGATGCCGCCATGCTGATCTGCGCGGTCGCAGTTACATGCGTGATCTTTGTCATGTGGGCCCGCACGAACCTGTGGCTGGCAGTGGCCCTGGTCAGTATCGCCGCCGCTGCGCACCAGGGTTGGTCGGCGAACCTTTATACGCTGGCTTCCGACTTATTCCCGCGCGGCGCCGTAGCCTCCGTCGTGGGCCTGGGTGGCTTCGGCGGAGCAGTAGGCGGCATGCTGGTTGCCCCCATGGTGGGATATTGGCTCGACTGGTCGCATGGCGCCTACGGGCCGCTGTTCGTAGTCGCGGGATCGATGTACCTTGCGGCGTTTGTAGTGATCCGCTTGCTACTCCGACCCGGCATAATCTGAGGCTGTCACGTCGCTCGCCCAAGCTTACGGCCCTCTTGGCTTTCATCTGCGTCTATCAGCGTTCATCTGCGGCTGATAACTTGTTTCTGCTGCCGTTCGAACCTTCAACGCACGCGCGACTTCAGCGTCTGCCACCATTCCCATTCGTCCCGCTTCAACGCCATCAACGTGGCGCACGCCCAGAAAATCAGCATGCCGCCCAGCCAGGCCAACGATGCAGCATAGCTGTGGCGCGGCGGCTCGTCGGTGCTCACGCCGCCCTTACCCTCCGGGAACGATTTTTCGGCGAGGTCCTCACTCCCCTGGCTAGCGCTGGAGAGCTCAGACGGCGGCGTTCCGGAAACAGGCCGGTTGCCGGAGACAGTCGTTCGGGATTGCAGATCCTTGGCCGTGGCCACCGGAATCGACGCTCGGTCGAACCTGGCCTTACTCCCCAGCGCATTGTTCTCCACCAGCAGGTTGGCTTCGTACGCCCAGCGCGTGGGCGCCAGCAGGTCGGCAATGACTCCCAGTGGCTGCCGGTGGCGCATGTCGCCAACCGTCGTCAAGCTGCCCCCGAGCACGATCATGGGAAGCAATGCGAGTGGCAGGGCGGCAATCGCCTGCTCGGTGGAACGCGACATCGACGAAATACACAGCCCAATCCCCGTGCCAACCATGCACGTCACCCAGAGCGTAAACAGCTCCAGGAAGAAATTGGCTTTCAGGTCTATGCCAACGTATACAATGCTCAGCATCAGCAGACACTGGAGCAGCCCGAGCGCGCCCAGCACCACGTACTTGGAGCTGAAGTAGGAGGCCAGCGAAAGGTTCACAAGCCTCTCCCGCCGATAGACGGCCCGTTCCCCCACAATCTCGCGAATGGCGTTGTTGCACCCAAACCAAACCGCCGCCACCACCATCAGGAAGTGCGATGTACTGATTCTCCTGCCGAAATCGAGGAAGTCGCCATAGTGCTTGACTCCGGAAAGCGCGCGCTGCGAAAGAGTAACCAGCAGGCCGAAAACCACCGGCAGCGCCAATGCAATAACTAATTGCGCCCGGTCGCGAACCTTCAACCGCGCCAAGCGCCGGCAGAGCACGTCTAACTGGCGCAACCGGTACTTGCGCGGGCTCGGCAGACGATGCGAAGCCAGTGCGCCGGCCTTTGCGCTGCGCTCTCCCACATACCTCTGCCGCAGCGGCGACTTGTCATAACGCCCGACCCATTCGTCGACTGGTCTGGTCTTCAGATCCTCTTCTATATCCTCGGGCTTCAACACCTGGCGCGCTTCCGTTCCGCCCGCTCCTTTGGCGAAGAACTCGAAAGCATCCATTGCCGGACCGAAATAGACCAGGCGGCCGGACACCCGCGGCGCGCCTTTTGCCGGCGGATGGTTCGAGATCATCGCCAGAAGATTGAACTGGCTGTAAACGTCCAGACTAGGTTGGTGGATCGTGGTGATGATCGTACGGCGTTCTTCCGCCAGTTTCTTCAACAGCGACACTACCGACTTCGCGTCGACCGCACTCAGGCCCGACGTCGGCTCGTCCAGAAACAGCACCATCGGGTCGGAAAGCAGCTCCATCGCCAGGTTCACGCGCTTGCGCTGCCCGCCGCTCAGCGTTTTCTTCACCGCGTCGCCAATCTCTTCGTGGATTTGATCCAGGAGCCCCACAGACTCCAGAACCTTCCGAATCCGTTCGTCAATCTGTCGATCCGTGGTGTCCGCGGGCAACCGAAGCTTGGCGGTGTAGTAGAGCGCTTCGTACACAGTCAACTGCGCATGCACAATGTCGTCTTGCGGTACGTAGCCGATCATCGTGCGGAACATGTCGAAGTTCGCGGCCAGGTCGAGGTTCCGGTAGAGCACGCGCCCGCGGTTCGGGCGGCTGATACCATTTAACGCGCAGAGCAGAGTTGTCTTGCCGGCGCCGCTGGGACCCATCAACGCCACCAGGTCTCCGGGTTCAATCGTAAGCGACATGTCGCCCAGCAACTCGCGCACGCCGCCGCTCTTATCCGGTATGTGTATGGTCAGGCCGTCGGCAGTAACGTTAACCGCATTTTCCTCGGCCCTGGGCGCTAACACGCCCAGTTCGTTCAGCACGAAAGTGCAGCCGCCGAAACTGATTTCGTCGCCGGCCTTGACTGGCACCCTGGTATCGGCCGGCGCGCGCACTCCGTTCACGAAAGTGCCATTCGTGGATTTCAGGTCTTCGATGAAATACTGGCCGCCGGACTGATGCAGTCGCGCGTGACGGAACGACACCGTGGGGTGCGGCACCACGACCTCGGCACTGGGATCGCGGCCGATAATTGCAGCGCCCGTCAGCGTCTTCGTGCCCAAAGTCTCCAGTTGGTCCGGCCGGCCCCCTGCGCCCGGGGACGCACGTGACAGAATCGCGCTGACGGGTACCTCGGTGCGGCCCAGAAAGAGTTTGTCTCCAGGCTGCAACGGCACAAATTCCGTTCCTACGCGATTCATGGATGAGTTCAGGTACGTGCCGTTGCTGGAATTCAAGTCGCGCACCCGCAAGCCTCCGCCGGGCAGGACTTCCACCAACGCGTGTTGTGTCGATATCGTGGGGTTATCGATCGCGTAGGTGCAACCGGATGCGCGCCCAATGGTGATCTGCCGGGGTTCGCCCGCGCTCGGCATATTCTGCGTGCGATCGCTGGATGCGGACTTAGGCAGGGCCTGCCCGCAGTTCCTGCAGAACCCCGCGCCGCTCGCCCCGGCTGCGCCGCAGAAAATACACTTGGTTGCACTCATAGGCTGTCCGCCAACGATTCAGAATAGCACCGGCCCCCGCTCTGGACCCGCCCCGGGCAGTCAAGCTTCGCCGTCCAAACCCAGAAACCGTTTCGCATTGTCGTAACAGATATTCCGGATCATCGGACCAACTAAGTCGTCGCTGTCCGGAATCAGGCCATTTTCCATATCTCCACCGATCAAGTTACACAGCACGCGGCGGAAGTATTCATGCCTTGGATACGACATGAACGAGCGTGAGTCGGTCAGCATGCCGATGAATCGCGAGAGCAGACCGGTGTTGGAAAGGGCGTTCAGTTGCCATTCCATGCCTTCCTTCTGATCCAGATACCACCAGCCGCTGCCGAATTGTATCTTCCCGGCAAGCTGGCCGTCCTGGAAATTGCCGATCATGGAGGCGAATGCGTAATTATCAACCGGATTGACGTTATAAAGGATCATCTTGGGCAGCGCGTTTTCCATCTCCAGGCGATCCAGATACGCGCCCAGCGCTGACACTTGCGGCCAGTCGCCGATCGAATCGAACCCGGTGTCCGGGCCGGCCTGCTGAAGCCGGCGCGTGTTCGCATTACGCCAGGCGCCCAGATGCAGTTGCTTGGTCCAGCCCTTTTCCGCATCCAGGTGCCCGAAGAACAGCATCATGTAAGACGCGAACTTCGCGTGCTCCTCGGCGTTGGCGGCCTGCCCCTGGCGTGCCCTGTCGAAGATGGCGGAAGAGGTCGTCTCGGTGCAGAAACTGGCATAGCATTGGTTGAGCCCGTGGTCTGAAAGGCGCGCGCCCAGCGCATGAAATGCATCGTGACGCCGGCGCAGGGCATCCGTGAAGTCCTCGAGGCTGCCTATATCCACGTTGCTGGCCGCAGCCAGCCGCTCCACCCAGGCGTTGAACTCGACCGGCAAATGCACGTTCAACGCACGATCCGGACGAAACGCCGGAAACACGCGAGTGGCCAAGCCGGAAGAGCGGATCGCCTGATGGCACGCCAGATCGTGCGCCGGGTCGTCCGTGGTGCACAGGGCGGTCACGTGAAAGCGATTCAAGATCCCGTGCGCGCGCAGTTCGGCAGTGGCCAGCATCGCATTCGCCCGGTCCCAGATCCGTTGCGCGCTCGATTCGTCCAGCAATTCGTCGATTCCGAAGTAACGCTGCAGCTCGAGATGTGTCCAGTGATAAAGCGGATTTCGCAGCGTGTAAGGCACGGTTCTGGCCCACGCCAAAAATTTCTCGAACGGGCTGGCATCTCCGGTGCAATAGCGCTCCGCGACGCCGTTCGCCCGCATCGCCCGCCACTTGTAGTGATCGCCCTCCAGCCAGATTTCGTGGAGATTTTGAAATTGCTGGTTTCGGGCGATGCTTTCGGGGGAGAGATGGCAATGATAGTCGAGGATCGGCTGGTCCTCGGCAAAGTCGTGATAGAGACGTTTCGCCGTCTGGTTGTTAATCAGGAAATCGTCGGTGATAAAGGGCATCGGGATCGGCTCCAAGCCACAAGCATATCCGTTCTCTACCACGGAGAGCCATCGTCTCTTTTGACGGGACATGCTCGGGACCGGCAAGGCAGCAACTCGGCAAGCGTCCTTGCCTTTGACTGGTTCAGCCGCAACCGGTAGACTACAAATGAATTGATTAATCAGTTCGGAGGAATTGATCGTTAAACGAACATGCAAAGGTATGACCAAGATCGTCTCGGCCCTGACTGCCCGTACCCAATTCGGACAGATTATGAAAAGGGCGAGCCAGCGAAACGAACGCTTTGTCGTTGACCTCCGTGGCCAGCCCATCGTCGTCATCATGAGCATCACCGATTACATCGACACGGTCGCCCCCACTCCCGATTGGCTCAAACAGATCGCGCGGAAGCCAAACCTAAGGGCCTCAACAAACTGACCATGCGACAGATTGACGCCGAGATCGCCGCCGCCCGCAAGGAGCGCCGTCAAAAAGCGGCCTCAGCCAACCCGATCAAATGATCCGGGTTGTCTTGGATACCAACGCTGCTGGACTCGGGCGCCGATCCGAACGAAGCGGATGGCAATGGCTTCAAGCTGCTATACGACGCGGTGATCGCCAATCGCACCGAAGTGGCGCGCCTGCTCATCGGCCGTGGAGCCAACGTCAATGCCGTAGACAAATGCGGCATGACGCCGCTGCTCCACGCCGCGTCCACCGATTTTGGCGATTCATCGATGGTGGAACTCCTGCTAAAAATGGGCGCGAATCCCGCGGCGCGCACCAAGGAAGGTCTCACCGCGCAAGACCTGGCCCGCAAGTACGGTCACGCCTATCTGGCCGCGAGCCTCACAGCCAGCCGCTGACTCCGGCCTCCAATTTGTGTCATCATCCATTAAATGAAGCTGATTATTGGTGCACTGTTCGTAGCGGCCCAAGCCCTGGCCGCTGTCCCCGGCCTGGGGAGTATTGTGAAGATCGATTCCGGTTGGGTCGCCGGCGGCGGCGCCGCCGTCCGCGTGTACAAAGGGATTCCATATTCTGCGCCGCCCGTCGGCGATCTGCGCTGGAAACCGCCGCAGCCTCCTGCGCCCTGGAAGGGCATACGGCTTGCGAAGAGCTTTCCCGCCATGTGCCCGCAGGCGCCGCTGATACCGGGCCCGCAAAGCGAAGATTGCCTCGGACTGAACGTCTGGACACCGGCGCACTCGGCATCCGACAAGCTTCCCGTGATGGTGTGGATCCACGGCGGAGGGTTCCAGATCGGCGCCAGCTCGCAATCCGCGTATGACGGCCAGGCGCTGGCGGAGCAGGGCGTCGTGCTGGTGAGCATCAACTATCGGCTTGGGGTATTCGGATTCCTGGCCCATCCAGCGCTGAACCAGGAATCGCCGCAAGGCGTGTCCGGCAATTATGGACTCCTGGATATGATTGCCGCGCTCCAATGGGTGAAGCGCAATATAGGCGCCTTTGGCGGCGATCCCGGTAATGTCACGATATTTGGAGAATCCGCGGGCGGCACGGCCGTCTGCCTGCTCATGGTGATGCCGCAGGCCGAGGGTCTGTTCCAGAAAGTGATCTCGGAAAGCGCCGCCTGGATGTTCGGGCCCATCAGCCATCTCAAGGAATCCTGGTATCGGCGTGTGCCTATGACGGAATTCGGCGCGAAGTTGGGCAGCGATCTGGCGGCGCTGCGAGGGAAGAGCGTGGCCGACATCATGAAGCTGCTGCCTCCGCCGATGTCCCGCAACGAGGCTGCCGCCGACCGCGGCGAGGTCTATATGCCGGTGGTGGATGGATGGGCGCTGCCGGATGACCCCGCGCGGCTATTCTCCACGGGCAAATTTCACCATGTGGCGCTGGTTGCCGGCACCAATGCGGATGAAGGCACCCTGGTGGGCGGCCCTCCGGTGCACACAATCGCGCAGTATCGCAAGTGGGCTGCCGAAAAGGTCGGGAACCTCGCGGATAAGTTGCTGACCTTGTATCCGGCCGCCGCCGATGCGGATGTGCATGCCGCCGCGTCGCAGGCTTCCGGAGATCTCGTTTTCCTGTACGGGACGCGCTCGGTGCTGCGCGCCGCCTCCAAATCGCCGAAGAAAATGGCGGGCGTGTCCGTGAGCGTGAATCCGAATACGTTTCAATATCAGTTCACGCGCGTAAATGGCGTAGGGCGGAAGATACAGTGGGGCGCTTTTCATGCCTCGGAAATACCCTACGTCTTTGAGACTCTGCCCGATTCGGTCTACGGCACTGCTCCCGTGATATTCGGGGACTTCTCCATAGACGCGGATACCTACAACGAGCAAGACGGGAAGCTTTCCAAAGTCATGAGCGGCGCCTGGGTGGCTTTCGCCAAAACAGGCAGCCCGAACGCTCCTGGCCTGGCCCGCTGGCCTGCCTTCGCGGGCAAGGAGAGCTACCTGGAATTTGGGGATCAGATCGTCGCCAAAGAAGCGTTACGCAAGAAGCAGATCGACTTCATGAGCGAGTTTACTGAAGGATTGCGGAGCCACGCAGTCACCACGGCAGCGGGCGGCAGCCGCTAACGCAAGCTCGGGTCCTCAGTCGGCTATGACCGGCAGCGGGTGTCCGAGCTTAAGGCCGAGGAGGATCCATTCCTCAAGGGTCGATTGCAGCTCCCGTTCGCAACGACGCAGCGTTGGGGCGAACGCGACCACACCCGGGCAGGGAGGGATACTGGCGGCAAAAGTCTGATCCTCCAATTTGTTGTAAACGGCCTGTTCAAAGGTTTCTTGAACATATTCCGTCAGAATATATCGCCGATTCAAGCAAAACTCCGTGTTGTCAGATCTTACCAGGATCGCGACACGTGTGCGCTCCCTCAATTGGACGCGAAGCTCCGATTAGTCGAATTCGGCAGGTCAGACGGCCTCGAATCGAAGACGACGCGATTCGTTCAGAGCACGGGTCAGACAATATAGCGCTCGGCGTCCAGCAGCCGGTGCGCGATCTTGCGCCGCAGCGCGATGGCGTCCACCGGCTCGTACTTGCCGAAGCGGCGCAACACCACCAGATTGGTGCGTAGCGCGTCGCCTTCCGAACAAGCCGCCAGTACAATGCGCGCGATGACGTCGATGTGCGCCATGGCGTCGCGCACCAGCACGGCGGTCATGTCCGCCGCGTTGACGCCCTTGCCCGATTCCGCGAGTTTCTGGGCGCGCAGCAGCGCCGATTCCATCGCGAAAATATCCATGATTACGTCGCTGATGTTGGCCAGGATCTCCTGCTGCTTTTCCATCTCCAGCATGTACTTCTGATAGGCGACGCCCATCAGCATTAGGGCGATCTTCTTGGCGTTGATCAGGATTTTGGTTTCTTCGGCGAAAGGACCTTCGAAGTCGCCGTCGGAGCCGCGTGGGCCGCCCAGAACTTCCTGGAGAACACCCGTGGCCGCCTGTACCAGCGCCAGTTGGCCGCGCGCCGCGCGCTTCAGCAGCATGCCGGTCGTAAGCAGACGGTTGATCTCGTTGGTGCCTTCAAAAATGCGGTTGATGCGCGAATCGCGATAGGCGCGTTCCACCGCGTAATCCTGATGGTAGCCGTAGCCGCCGTGGATTTGCACACCCTCATCGACGACGTAATCCAGCACCTCGGAGGCGTAGACCTTGATGATGGAGCACTCGGCGGCATACTCTTCGACCGCCTTCAGCATGGTTTGCGGAGCGTTGGGCTGCGACCAGGAGAAGTCTTCAAGCTGCGACTCGATCAGGCCCACCACACGGTAGGTCATGGACTCGGCCGCATACGTGCGAATCGCCATTTCGGCGAGCTTGTGCTGGATCATGCCGAATTCGGCGATGGACTGGCCGAAGGCCTTGCGTTCCTTGGCGTACTTGAGGCAGACCGCCAGCACGTTCTTGGAACCGCCCACGGTGCCCGGTCCAAGCTTCAATCGGCCGACGTTGAGGATGTTGAAGGCGATGATATGGCCGCGGCCGATCTCGCCCAGCACGTTCTCGACGGGGACCGGCACGTTGTCCAGATATACGGCCACTGTGGAACTGCCCTTGATGCCCATCTTCTTTTCTTCAGCGCCGGTCGAGACACCCGGGAATTTGCGCTCGACCAGAAAAGCGGTGAACTTCTCGCCGCCGACCTTTGCGAAGACGGTGAACAAATCGGCCGCGCCGCCGTTGGTGATCCACATCTTCTGGCCATTCAGGATGTAGTGCTTGCCATCCGCGCTGAGATCGGCGCGGGTGCGGGCGGCCAGCGCGTCGGAACCGGCGTGCGGCTCGGTCAGGCAGTAGGCCCCCAGCATTTCCATCTTGGCCAATCGTGGAAGGTAGTGCTTCTTCTGCTCTTCGGTGCCGAAGTACAGAATGGGCAGCGAGCCGATGCCCACATGGGCTCCGTACCAGCCGGCGAAAGAACCATCGCCCGCCATGTGTTCGACGGCGACCATGGCAGACGCGAGATCCAGCTCCATGCCGCCATACTGTTCGGGAATGGTGATGCCGGTAAGCCCCAGTTCGGCGGCCTTGCGCAAGCAAGCCAGGGCGACGCCCGGCTCGTGGTGCTGTATGGCCTCGACGTTCGGCCCGACTTCTTTGGCCCAGAATTCATCCACGGTGCGGGCGATCGCCAGATGCTCCGGAGTGAGGTCCTCCGGCGTGAAGATTTCGTTCGGCAGGCGCTCTTCGATCAGGAATGCGCCGCCCTTGGTTTTGGGTAATGATACCGTCGCTGTTGCCATTGCCTTCTCCTATTTATGCCATTCTCTCGAAGATGCCGGCGGCTCCCTGGCCGCCGCCTACGCACATCGTAACCAGACCGTACTTCACATTGCGCCGCGCCATCTCCCGCAGGATCGTGGCAGTGAGTTTGGCGCCGGTGCATCCCAGCGGATGCCCTAAAGCGATCGCGCCGCCGTTGACGTTCACCTTTTCCGGATCGAGGCCCGCCTCTTTCATCACGGCCAGAGCCTGCACGCCGAAGGCCTCATTCAACTCGATAACGCCGATATCGTCCAAGGTCAGGCCGGCCATTTTGAGCGCCTTGGGAATCGCCACTACAGGCCCAATGCCCATCACCTCTGGGGGGACGCCGCCGGTGGCGAAGCTGACGAAGCGCGCCATGGGTTTCAGTCCCAGCTCGCGCGCCCTGCGGTCGGACATCACCAGCGCTGCCGCCGCTCCGTCGCTGGTCTGCGAAGAGTTGCCGGCCGTCACAGTGCCATTGGCGTGGAAGACCGGCTTGAGCTTGGCGAGCGCCTCGACGGTGGTATCCGCGCGCGGCCCTTCGTCCTTGGCGAAGACGGTCTTGGTGACCTTGGGACGCTTGCCGTTGGGCGTTATCCACTCGATGGCGAAGGGCACGATCTCATCGTCGAACTTGCCCTCGGCTTGCGCGCGCAAAGCGTTCTGATGACTGCGGAAGGAAAACGCGTCGGCCTCTTCACGCGAGACATTGTACTTCCGCTGCACGCGCTCGGCGGTGAGGCCCATGTTCATGTAGATCTCCGGACGGTGATCCACGAACCAGGGACTCGGCGCCGCTTTATGCCCGCCGCGTGGGATGAGGCTCATGGACTCTGCGCCTCCGGCGATCACAATGTCCGCGCCGCCGGAGCGTATTCGTTCCGCAGCCATGGCGATGGCTTGCAGGCCGGAACTGCAGAAGCGGTTGATGGTGACGCCGGTGACGGTGTCCGGGAGTCCGGCGCGCAGGGCCACACAGCGGGCCATGTTGTTGCCCGATTCGGCCTCCGGCATGGCGCAGCCGAGGACGATATCTTCCACCTCCTCCTTGGCCACCTGCGGATGTTTTTCCAATAGGCGGGTGACGACCGCGCCGGCGAGATCGTCCGGACGCGAAGTGCGCAACGCGCCGCGCGGCGCTTTGCCGACGGCCGTGCGTAAACAATCGATAATGACAGCGTCTTGCATGTGCTCCTCTAAGAGGGTGCTGGGTTCTGGGTGCTGGCAAACTCTCCGACCGTTTGCGAAGAGTACGCCAGAACCTGGGACCCAGAACCCAGGACCCTTCTTCCTAGTTTCTCAGTGGCTTTCCTGTTTTCAGCATGTGTTGCATGCGCTCTTGTGTTTTGCGCTGGCCGCACAGGCTCAGGAAGGCTTCCCTCTCCAAATCCAGTAAGTATTGCTCGGAGACAGCCTGACGGCCGGTCAGACGTCCGCCGCTCAACACGTTTGCGAGTTTTTCTCCTACTACGGTATCGTACTCCGAGATGTAATTGGCTTCGCGGGCTAGATAGATGCCGGTTTTTAGCAGCGCGAAATCTTCGGCGCCGCCTACTTCGACATCCGTCCGCGGCACGCCTGGAACGTATTGCGGCGCGATGGCCAGGGCCAGCGCCTTGGCATCGTCGATGAGGCGGTCGGGATTCATCGAGATCTGATCTTGCGGGCGCAGCAGGCCGAAACTGCGAGCCTCGACGGCGCTGGTGGCGACCTTCGCAAAGGCGATCAGCTCGAAGGCCTTCTGTGCACTGCCGAAGCGCACCAGGACTTCCTTGCAGCCGCCCGCGCCGGGAATCACGCCCACGCCGACTTCAACTAGCCCGATGTACGTTTCGGCCGACGCTTGCACGCGCGCCGAATGCAGGCAGATCTCGCAGCCGCCACCCAACGTCATGCCGAATGGCGCCGCCACCACCGGTTTGGGCGCGTACTTGATCATCATGGTGGCCTGCTGGAAGCGGTTGATGGCGGCGTCCAGTTCTTCCCATTCTTCTTCCTGGGCGGCCAGCAGTACCAGCATTAGGTTGGCGCCGACGCTGAAGTTCTCGCCCTGGTTGGCGATAATCATGGCGTCGAAGTTCTTGGCGGTTTCCTCGATGCCCGCGCGGATCAGCGAGATCTGATCGTCGCCGAGCGAGTTCATTTTGCTGTGAAACTCCAGGCAAAGCACGCCGTCGCCAACGTCGATCAGCGACGCGCCGCCGTTTTTCTTGACTACGCCGCGCGCGTGCTTGATGTCCTTCAGCGACGTGGTGCCGGGGCGGTCTTCCAGCCATTTGTAAGAGTTTTCCGAAAAGTCGAAGTACGAGTGGTGCGGGCGGCGATCGTGATCGGGCGCCTCATAGAACGACTTGGCGCCGGTGCACAGCATCTTCTCGACGTTTTCCGGAATTTGGCGCTGCTCTTTACGCATGCGCGCCACGGTCTCTTCGACGCCCAGCGCGTCCCATAGCTCGAACGGGCCGAGAGCGTTGGCGTAGCCCCACCGCATGGCGCGGTCGATCTCTACCACGCGATCGGAAATCTCCGGCACCATGCTGGCGGAGTAAAGCACCAGGTCGCTGAACAGCTTCCAGAGAAACGTGCCAGGGCGATCCGTCAACGCCATCAAGGCGCGCAGGCGCTGGGGCAGATCCTCGATATTGCGGACGGCTTCCACGGAGGCGAATCGCGCTTTCTTGCTTGGATGATACTCCAGCGTTTTTAGATCCAACGCCTGAATCTCTTTGTTCTCGCCTTTGCCGGTGCGCTTGTAAAAGCCCTGGCCGCGCTTGTCGCCCAGCCATCCACGCTCGATCATCTGGGCGAAGAACGCCGGCAGCACAAAGCGCCCGCGCCACGGATCGTCCGGAACCAGGTCATACAGGTTCTTGGTGACATGCGCCCACACATCCAAGCCGACGATGTCGAGGAGACGATAACTGGCGCTCTTCGGCAATCCGATCAGGGAGCCGGTAAGGGCGTCGACTTCTTCGATGGTGAAACCTTCTTCGACCGTCAGATTCTGGACAGTGCTGCCGAGAAAAGCGCCGATGCGGTTGGCGATGAAGTTAGGCGTGTCCTTGCACGGCACGACGCCTTTGCCCAGGTGGCGGTCGGAGAAATCGGCAATGTAGTGGAGTATTTCGGGGAGTGTCTCAGGGCCGGGAATCATCTCCAGCAGATGCAGGTAGCGCGGCGGATTGAAGAAGTGGGTTCCCAGAAAATGCTGGCGGAACTCGGCGGGGAATCCTTCGGCGATCGTGGCCAGGGGAATGCCGCTGGTGTTGGTGGAGAATATGGAACCCGGTTTGCGCACCTTGACTACTTTCTCGAGCAGGTTGCGCTTGATCTCGAGATTCTCGGTGACGGCTTCAACGATCCAGTCACAATCCTTTATCTTGGCGAGGTCGTCTTCGAAATTGCCGGGTGTGACGAGTAACTTGGTCTCCGCTGTGAAGAATGCGGCGGGCTTTTGTTTGAGTGTGGCGTCCAATCCGCCCAGGGCCGCGGCGTTGCGGTTGGGCTGATTCGGAAGAACGATATCCAGCAACAGGGCTGGAATACCCGCATTTGCAAAGTGGGCCGCGATGCGCGACCCCATGGTGCCGGCTCCAAGCACGGCTACGCGACGAAGTGGTGTCATCAGTAAGAGGGTACCGCGAAACGGGCGCTTATGGCACGTGTAGAGAGCGGATTTTGCGCGGTCATAGTTCTAGCTAGGTGTTACGGTGTTGGAATTTTCTTCAGTCAGTGGAAACGTCGGGGAGTTGGTCGGCGGGAATTTCGACGATCTTTCCGTTTTCCCAAAACACCATAGGCACGCCGTGCATGCGATGCAGGCGGACCGCCTCTCGATAGGCTTGTTGAAGGGCTTCGTCGATCGCCTTACCGTCGCGAAAAATCTGACCGATGTCCTTCTCTTGAGGGGTCATGTCCACTCCTTCTTCACATTGTTCCACAAATCGGCGTTCAGCACCACGGTGGCTTCGCTTTTCCCACCGCTTGCAAGCAAACACCGTTCGCCGCGGACGGAGTTGTCGTAAAAGCGCCAGCTTTCGGCCAACGGGATATAGAGGTGGAAGAAGTTCTTCAGACCTGTCTCGTAGCGTCTTCGAATGACGTCCTCGGTAACGTGGTGGCCTCCTAACATGACTCGATCGCGCACGCGATCGACGGCCATCTCGGCTGAGGGTAGCCAAAGAAAAACGAGGTGAAATGAATAGCCAGTTGCGGCGAGACCCTTGATCCAGGGCGCGAAACTGCGGCTGGCGAGAGTCGTCTCGAAAGCTACATTGGCCCGCTGGGCTGTCAAATGGTGCAGGCGCTGGAGCATGATTCTGCCCGCTTCAATGGTTACTCCTTCGGGCCGGAACGCGGATAGACCCTTCGCGATGGTGTCGGCGTTGACGAATTCCTGAACGCCCAAGGCGCCCACCAACAGGGCAGACGCAGCCGTGGTCTTGCCGGCTCCGTTCGGACCTGCGATGGCGATCAGGTTGGGCGCTGGGCTGGACATCGTGTGCAGAGAGGTGAACGGTCTATCGTAGCGCAACGGCGCACTGAAGTTCGCCCGGCCCAGGCACCCCGCGCTGAAGCATGCGCCACGGGCCTGTGATCTGCTATGCTTCTCCTGGACCATCTAGGAGAATCGATGTCGGGGAAACTGGATCTGTTGCAAGGCACGCTCGATCTGCTCATCCTGAAGGCCGTCTCGCTCGGCCCGTTGCATGGGTACGGCGTCCTGTTGCGTATTCAACAGATTTCTAAAGAACGGCTGGAGATTCAGCAGGGATCGCTTTATCCTGCGTTGTACCGTCTGGAACACCAAGGCTGGATTCGAAGCGATTGGGGCGAGTCGGAGAACAAGCGCAAGGCCAAGTTTTATCGCCTCACTCCCGCAGGTAGGCGCCAACTGCAGGCGGAAGCGGAAAGGTGGAATCAGATGGCGGGCGTCATGTCTGGCATCCTGCGCACAACGCCGGGGGAAGTATGACAATCCTGGCTCGCCTTCGTTCCTGGTTGCAGGCGACGCTCGGGCGTTCGCGCATGGAGCGTGAAATGGATGCCGAATTTCGCTTGCATCTTGAAACTCGGGTCGAGGATCTGATCCGCGGCGGTGTGCCCCGTCAGGAAACGTGGCGGCGCGCGCGGCTTGAATTTGGCAACCTCGATCAGGCCAAAGAGGCTTGCCGGGACGCCCGCGGCGCGGACTTGCTCGCATCGCTGCTGCGAGACCTGAGTTATGGCTTGCGGATGCTGCGTAAGAATCCCGCGTTTGCGGCACTGGCGATCATGACGCTGGCCCTTGGGATCGGCGCCACCACGGCGGTGTTCAGCCTGGTGAATGCGGTGTTGTTGCGCGCTCTGCCTTACCGGGATCCAGAACGGCTGGTTTTCCTGTTTGAACCCGTTCCCGGAATGCCGGGCGTACCGCTGGAAGCTTTTGGACCCTTCAATGCGGAATTCTACGACTGGCAGAAACAAGCGCGCTCGTTTTCGAACCTCGCGCTATTTACCAACGACCGTATGAATCTCTCGGTGAATGGAACCGCTGTGCGTGTTGACGGTTCCCGCGTGACCGCCGAGTTCTTCCAGGCGCTGGGAATCTCGCCGGAGCTCGGCCGCGCCGTGGCCGCCGATGACGACCAGCCCGGCAAGGGACAGGTCGCCGTGATCAGCCGTGAGCTGTGGCAATCCCGATTCGGCTCCGATCGCGGTGTGCTGGGGAAGGAACTGCTGCTCAACGCGCGGCCGTACCGCATCATCGGCGTGATGCCGGCTGGCTTTGCCTTCCCGCATGGAACGGAGAGCCTGGACTCCATCGGCAAAGCCACCGACGTTTGGGTCCCTTGGGCGATGACGCCGCAAGAAAGAGCCTCCCGGGAAGATGGCGCCGGCAACGCCATTGGGCGCATGCGGCCGGGCGTCTCTTTGAGCCAGGCGCAAGCGGAGATGAGCACGATCGTTGCCCGCCTCAATCCGCTCCGCCCGCCGCCATTTCAAGGCTCTGTCGCCGTTGTCCGGCCGTTTGACGTCTCCATAACCGCAGCGTCGCGCCCCGCCTTGCTGATCTTTCTGGCTGCCGTGCTTCTGGTGTTACTGATCGCGTGCAGCAATGTCGCCAGCCTGATTCTGGCGCGCGCGAATGGGAGAACTCGGGAAATCGGCGTGCGCACCGCGCTCGGCGCTTCCCGCTTGCGCTTGGTCCGGCAACTGCTGGCTGAATCGTTGTGTCTGGCGGGGGCCGGCGGCATCCTTGGAGTACTGGTGGCATTCGTTGCCGTGCGGATTCTCATACATATCAATCCAGCCGGTATCCCGCGTCTCAACGAGACTTCCATTGACGGCCGGGTGTTGCTTTTCACCCTCTGCGCCTCGTTGTCGACGGCCTTTTTGTTCGGATTGTTTCCCGCACTTTCCGCCTCGCGGTGCGATTTAAACGAGGTGCTGAAAGGCTCGGGTAACCGCACCGTTAAGGGAAGCGCGGGACGGTTACACCGCGGGCTGACGGTCGCGGAAGTGGCGCTCACCTTCGTACTGCTCGCCGGCTCGGGCCTGCTGATTCGCAGCTTTCTGAAAGTGCAGTCCGTGGACAAAGGCTTCGTCCCATCGTCGGCAGTAACCATGAGTATCCAACTCGACGCAAGATACAACGGCCCGGCACGTCAGAACGCATTTTTCCGCGGCTTGATTGACAAAACCAATGCTCTGCCGGGAGTGGATGCCGCCGCGGCCATCAATCATCTGCCGCTCAGCGGCGGCGAGTCTCTCAGCATGCTGGAGGTGGAGGGGCACCCGATTGATGACAAGACGCTATTCGAGGGGCGCTCGATCACGCCGCGCTACTTTGCCGCCATGAGCATGCCTTTACTCGGCGGCAGAGTCTTCACAGATGACGACGCGACTGGCCATCCGCCAGTCGCCATTGTGAGCCGGAGCTTTGCCAGGACGTATTTTCCCGGGCAAGATGCCGTGGGCAAGCGGTTCCACTGGGGTGATACCCAGACGCCCTGGGTGACCATCGTCGGCATAGTGGGCGACGTGCGGCACTTGAGCCTGGAAGCCAAACCGCCCATGCAGGCTTACATGCCCCGATGGCAAACCGGCGGCAACTCCGCTGCCGTGGTTGTGAGAACGAGCCTCGCACCGGATCGCCTGGCGGCGAGCATGCGTACCCTCGTGCGTGATCTCGATCCGGCGGTAGCAGTGGCCGATGTCCGCACCATGAACCAGTTGGTTTCCGCAGCCGTTGCGGAGCGCCGTTTTCAGACCCTTCTCCTGACCGCCTTTGGCGGCGTCGCTCTCTTCTTGTCGCTAGTGGGTCTATACGCATTGATGGCCTACTCTGTGCAGCAGAGAACCGCCGAGATCGGTATTCGTATGGCTCTGGGCGCGCAGCGGAGCGGCGTCATGCGCCTGATCTTAAGACAAGGCGCGAATCTGGCGCTCGCCGGCATCGCACTGGGACTAACCTGCGCGTGGGGGGTGACGCGCTTGATGACCAGTCTGCTCTTCGAGGTGAAGCCGGCGGATGCGCCGACTTTCTTCGGAGTGGCTCTTTTGTTCTGTGCCGTGGCGCTGGCGGCGTGCTACGTGCCTGCACGCCGCGCCACGCGGGTGGATCCGATGGTCGCCTTGCGCTACGAGTAACGCGACGTGGCGCACGCTTTTTAGCGTGCTGAAGCGAGCTTCAGCTCGCCCTGCCGACCCGCGGGCGGTCGCGTCACAAGCTGCCGATTCCGGCCTCCGCGCTACGAAAGCGGTATAATTTTGCTCGTGAAAAGCTATGTGCGCGGCCCCGTCTTACCGCTTTTGGAGAAAACGATCGGGGAGGTGCTGGCCGATTCGGTGGCGCACAATCCTTCCGGCGATGCGCTGGTCTCGCGGCATCAAGGGTTGCGGCTTTCGTACCGGGATTTGCAGGAAAACGCACGCCGCACGGCGCGCGGTTTGTGGGGACTCGGCATACGGCCGGGCGACCGCGTGGGCATATGGGCCTGCAACTGCGTTGAATGGGTGTACCTGCAGCTTGCTACGGCCTTGACCGGGGCGGTGCTGGTGAACGTCAACCCGGCCTATCGCTCGCACGAGCTGCGATTCGTGTTGCGCAAGTCCGGCATGAAGGCCATTTTTCTGCACGAAAGGGATGCGCGCGTTCATTATCTGAATATTCTGAACGAGGCCTGCCTGGATCAGGATCTGCCGCTAGCCCACGTGGTGAGGCTGGGCACGGAGTCGTGGGACGAAATGCTGGCCGGCGGCGCCGATGTGCCCGCGCTTTCGCCCGTTCCCGACGACGTGGTGAACATACAGTACACCTCCGGCACCACGGGCTCGCCGAAGGGTGTGCTGCTGACGCACCGAAACTTGGTGAACAACGCTTATGTGGTCGGGCGCGAGATGAAGGTCACGGGCGCCGACCGGCTCTGCTCGCCGGTGCCGCTCTATCATTGCTTCGGCTGCGTGATGAGCTCGCTGCTGGCGATCGTGCACGGCATCGCACTGGTGATGCCTGCGGCGCAGTTCGATCCGCTGGCGACCCTGCAAGCCATCGATCGGGAGCGCTGCACGCTGATCTACGGCGTGCCCACCATGTTCATCGCCGAGCTGGAGCACCCGGACTTCGCCAAGTACGACATGCGCACGCTGCGCAGCGGCATCATGGCCGGGGCGCCTTGTCCGGTGGAAATCATGAAACGCGTGATCGCGGAGATGAACTGCCGCGAGATGAGTGTGGCCTATGGACAGACCGAGAGCTCTCCGGCGATCACCCAGTCGGCCGCCGAAGACGACCTGGAACACCGCGTATCGACCATCGGCCGGGCGCTGCCCGAAACCGAAGTGAAGATCGTCGCGCCGTGGAATAACGATATCCTCGAGACTGGCGAGCGGGGCGAGCTTTGTACCCGCGGCTACCTGGTGATGAAGGGTTACGACCAGGAGCCGGAAGCCACGGCGCGCGCCATCGATGCGGATGGATGGCTGCACACCGGCGACCTGGCGGTGATGCGCGACGACGGCTACTTCCACATCGCCGGCCGGTTAAAGGAGATGATCATTCGGGGCGGCGAGAACATCTATCCGCGCGAGATCGAGGAGTTCCTGCACGCGCACCCCAAGATTGCGGACGTGTACGTAGTGGGGCTGCCGGACGCCAGGCTGGGCGAGGCGGTGCTGGCGTGGATCCGCCTAAAGACTGGCGAAAGCATGCAGGAGGATGAGGTGCGCGACTACTGCCGTGGCAAAATCGCGCACTTCAAGATTCCGCAGTATATGCGCTTTGTGGACGCCTTCCCCATGACGGTCACGGGGAAGGTGCAGAAGTTCCGCATACGCGAGCAGGAGATCGCGGCGCTGGGCCTGGAGGCGGCCGCAGAGATCAAGACCGCCTGACAAGCTGCCTGACGAAAGTCGGGCCTGTTCTTATCGGCGTATATCGGCGTTCATCGGCGGATTTTTCAGCTATCCCTTGGCTGTCGCCGCGACGCCTTTTTCCACAGGCGCGCCCACTAAGTTCCCCCATTCCGTCCAGGAGCCGTCGTAGTTGGTGATTCTATCGAAGCCCAGCAGGTATTTCAGTACGAACCAGCTATGGCTGGACCGCTCGCCGATGCGGCAATAGGCGATCACGGGTTTCGAGCCGTCGATGCCCTCGGCCCCGTAAAGCTGGCGCAGTTCGTCGGCCGATTTGAAGGTGCCGTCTTCATTGCAGGCCTTCCCCCAGGGGATGCTGCGCGCGCCTGGAATATGGCCGCCGCGCTGGCAAGTCTCCGGTAGTCCGGGCGGCGACAGGATCTCGCCGGAGAATTCCTGCGGGCTGCGCACGTCCACCAACGCCGCGGTGCGTGTGGAGACGGCCGTCTGCACCTGAGGTAGGAACGCGCGCAGCGACAGATCCGGCTCACTGGCCTGGTATTGCGTGTTGGGGACCTGCGGGGCGTGCGTGGACAGCTCGCGCCCTTCCGCGAGCCACTTCTTGCGGCCGCCATTCATCAGGCGTACGTCGCGGTGGCCGTAGATCTTGGCCTGCCAGAAGGCCCATGCGGCGAACCAGTTGTTGTTGTCGCCGTAGATCACGATGGTGGTGTCCGGCTGCACGCCCGACGAAGACATCAACTGTTCGAACTGCTGCCGGGATAGGATATCGCGCCGGACCGTGTCGCAGAGTTGCGAGTTCCAGGCCCAGGCGATGGCGCCGGGCACGTGGCCTTCATCGTAGGCCTTCGTGTCCACGTCGACTTCTACTACGCGGACGCCGGGATCGTTCGCGTGAGCTGCGGCCCATTCTGTGCTCACGAGCGTTTCGGGGTGGGCGTATGCTGCCATGAGTGCTTCTCCTTTAATCCACTAATTATATCGAGTGTGGGAGCATCGTGGGGTGCGCGTACCCCGCCGGGCCTTATAAAAGCCTGCGGAATTGCTGAGGTGCTTCGCTTGCCGGGCCACGTAGAAACCGGCCTTCTCCAGCGCTCTTATTGCACGCAGGTGGGGAATCCCGGGTATCTTTGGCACACCCTACACCGGAATTTCGATTTTCCTCAAACGCTGCTCCCCGGCCAGTTCTTTGGCGACTTCGAGGTACTCGCGAATCGCTTCCCGAATGTTCGCCAATGCTTCCTCTTCAGTCGCGCCCTGCGACCAACAACCGGGCAGTCCTGGACACGAGACGTTGTATCCCTCGTCGGTGCGGATCAAAGAAACTGGGTACTTCATATCTCCCCTTTATCATCGTTCCCGTATTAGCGAGATCCACGCGGGTGGGGCAGGCGCTTTCGCCTTCCAACCTGTTTTTTTTACGGTTCTTAAGCGATCTTTCGGGATTGAATTGTCAGGACGGAGTCCGTCTTCGGCGGCGCGGCGGCGCAGGGGCGAATGTTGTGAGCGCAACGTAGTTCACGATTGCGCACGGTCCCAGCTTCGGGCAAATTACGGTAGTGGCGCGCCCGTCATGGAATTCGATCCAGTGTTCGGCGGGCGCGGAATCCCCAAGTTGCACGGGTTTGGCAACACGGTGGGTGCGTTCTTCCAACTCGCGAACCGTGCTTTCACAGAAGTCCGACTGATGCCCGCAATCGCAGGTAAACGAGGAAGGAAACAGATGCCGTGCCATCAGCGTCGCAGCGGAGAGGTACGTTCTTCGAGCACCATGATTGCGCCGATCAGGTTTCGTGAGCGGGTCTTCGATGTTTCCCAGGCGTTGTTCGATAGCATCCAGGCGTTTGCCCATCGAATCGCGCAGATCGTCGATGCGCTTGCTCTGGAACCAGGTGGCAATGGCAAAGGTACCGATGATGGGCAGAGCGACCTGAAAGAAAGGTTGTTGCCCCCAGTTCATGTTTACAGTTTAGAGGTTCTCTTGCCGGAATTCCATACCCCGTAAGAAGGCGCTGAATGTGGTGTTGGCAGGCGGAAGCGCCTGCCCCACTACGCTAAGTCGAACTTCTCCTGGTGCAGCAGTGGGTCGCTCTTCACCAGCACGGTGCGCCCCAGAATCTCCTCGAGCTCCTGAAGATACGAATTGTGGCTGGACTTCAGCACCTTGGCGACTTCCGGGTGGACCCGCAGCGTGACGTCGTTGCCCTCCACCGCGCGCGCGATCTTCTGCGCTTCCTGCAGGATCTCGCCGATCACAGTTTGCACGCTCTTGACGTAGCCGGAGCCTTCGCAATACGGGCAGGGCACACACAGCGTACGTTCCAGACTCTGCTTGACGCGCTTGCGGGTGATAGCCACCAGTCCGAAATCGTTGAACTGCAGAATCTTGTAAGGGGCGCGATCGGCGCGCATAGCTTCTTCCAGCGTCTGCATCACCTTCTGGCGGTTCTTACGCTCATCCATGTCGATGAAATCCACCACGATGATGCCGCCCAAATCGCGCAGCCGGATCTGCCGCACGATCTCTTTGATGGCGTCGGTGTTGGTTTTGACGATGGTGTCCTCGAGTCGGTTGGACTTGCCCACGAACTTGCCGGTGTTGACGTCGATGGCCACCAGGGCCTCGGTTTGATTGATGACAATGTGGCCGCCGGTCTTGAGCCATACTTTGGGCCGCAAAGCCTTTTCGAGCTCCTGAGTGATGTTGAACTCATCGAAGATCGGGGTGGACCGGGTATATAGCTTGACGCGGCCGACCAGGGCCGGCTGAAAACGCTGCACGAAGCGCAGCACATTTTCGTAAACCTCTTCGTTGTCGACCCAAACGTTCTTGAACGACGACGTAAGCTGATCGCGAAGGATGCGCTCAACGACATCCAGATCGTGGTGGATGAGCGCGGGCGCCGGCCGTTTTTCGGCCTTCTGGCGGAGGTCCAGCCACAGGTTGTAGAGGAACATCATGTCGGCGCGCAACTCTTCTTCGGTGTGGCCTTCGCCGGCGGTGCGTACGATGTAGCCGCCGGGGATGCCCGCGCGATTGGACTGGAGAATGCGCTTCAGGCGCAGGCGCTCGTCGTCGGACGGAATTTTGCGCGATACGCCGATGTGCTCCACGGTCGGCATGTAGACCAGGAAGCGGCCGGGCAGGGCAATGTGCGAAGTAATGCGCGCGCCTTTTTGCCCCAGGGGTTCTTTGGCGATCTGCACGATGATTTCCTGGCCTTCGCGCAGGAGATCGGAAATGGAGGGTGCGGCGGACCTATCCGGGCGTGCGGCTTCCGGACGGGCAGTTTCGGGACGCGACGCCGCGCGTTGGTCGGGCCTGGATTCCTGTGGGCGCGATTCGCGGGCGGGCTCGCCGCGTTGCTGGAAGTCGGGTGCCCCCTCGCCGCGTCCCCGGCGGCGCATGCGGCGCGAGATGCGGTGCTGGAATCGCGGGCCCTGCTCGCGTAAAGCGGCGGTAAGGCTGGTCGGAATGCGGGCCGGCTCCGGCCCCAGGGCCTCCTCGGCCGGCCCTTCGTCGACGGGTTCGGCCGGGTAGGGCTCCAGCTTTTCGGAAACCTCCGGCGTGCCGGCGGTTTCGGCGGCGACTTCCTCGGGAAAGCTTTCCACGATGCCTTCTTCGGCGGCGGCGACTTCGGAGACAGTCTCGGAGACAGCGGAAAGTTGCGGCTCAGGTTCCGGCGGCGCCGGCGCCTCGGCGAAGGGGGCGCCGGAGGTCTCGAAAACATTCGCCGCGGCCGGCCGCTCCTCGGGTCGATCTACAATTGGAGCGGCTGCGAGCGGCTCGGCGGAGACTTCGGCTTCGGCGGGTTCGGCGAATACCGCTACCTCACGGCCGCGGCTCCGTTCCTCGTCGCGGCTCCGTTGCTCGCCGCGGCTCTGTTCCTCAGGGCGGCTCCATGCTTCCTGATCGCTGCGCGGTTCCTGAACCGGCTCGCCGGGTTGCGAGTATTTTGCAAGTGACTCGCCGGGGAGCACCATCATCTCTTCATCGGCCTCGGCCTCGACGGCCGCTTCGGGTGGCGGCTGCGGCGGTGGCGGCGCCGCCTCGACGCGCGGCGCTGGCGAGGAATATTTCGAGTCGGGTAACCCACGGCCTCCAGGACGGCGCCTGCGGGAGCGGCGTCCGCGCCGGTCGCGATCCCGCTCCTCGTTTCGCCGCGCAAACGGCGGTGCGGCAACCGGCGCCGACGCCGGCGCTGGCGGAGCCGCTGACACTTCGGCTACCGGTTCCGGCGCGGGCGGCGTGGCTGGCGGGGCAACCGTGGCGGCCGGCGCAACCTGCGGTCCCGCGATCCCTTTGTCCATTTTGAGGACCTTCTCCTCGACGCTCGTTACAATCTTGTCGTATTCCTCGTTGTCCTCGAAGAAATCCGACACGTAGAGAAACGCATCCCGGTCCAGACCGATATCCACGAAGGCGGACTGCATCCCAGGCAGCACGCGTGTGACGCGTCCCTTGTGGATACTGCCGGCTAGCGAGTATTCTTTCTCACGCTGATGAAAGACTTCGACGACCTGATCGTCTTCCAGGACCGCCACGCGCGTTTCATGACGATTGGACGATACAACCAACTCTTTTGACATACAATGCCCTCCAGCGGGAGCCAGTGGCGGCCCGTTAGGGAGGAAGGTGGGTACCCTGCGTGGGTCTCCGCCCGCCCCGAGCCAGGGGAGCGGGCGCTCAAGATTGTAAGAAGCTCACGCTGGCCGGGGCGCAACTTCCATAACGCCCTCGCGGCCGGGGAACCACTCCTCATTCCGGAGGGTGCGCATCCAGCACGTTTGCCCTCCGAGAGTCTCAACGGCTCCCAACAAATTTTCTTTCGCGGCTGCCGGCATACATACCGGCCGCCGAATTAATTCACAAACCTTCTGAGCCGGACGTTATTGACCAGCCCCAACATCAGGAAATTCGACAACACACTCGATCCGCCGGCGCTCATCAGGGGCAGCGGGATACCGGTTACAGGCATGCGGCCAACCACCATCCCGACGTTCACCAGCACATGAAATAACAACAATGCAGCCACACCCATGCAGATATACATGCCGGCTTTATCCGGGGCCGTTTGAGCGTTCTGCACGATCTGCATGATCAGCACGAAGTACAAAGCCAGCACTACGATCACGCCGACGAATCCATGCTCTTCCGCGAAGGCGGAAAAGATGAAATCGGTGTGCGGAACTGGGAGGAACCGAAGCTGCGTTTGAGAACCCTTGGTCACCCCTTTACCCCACATACCGCCGGCGCCTACTGCAATTTTGGATTGGATCATCTGGTACCCGGTGCCGCGCGGATCGCGGTCTGGATCCAAAAAGCTCACCAATCTCGCCTTCTGATAATCTTTCAACACAGTCCAGCCTGCCGGAAGAACCAGCAGAACCACCACGGCAAGCGCGACTATGTACTTCCTGCGCATTCCCGCCAGGAACATCCCGACCAGTGGGATAGGGAGGTAGGTCAGCGCCGTTCCCAGGTCCGGCTGTTTCATCACCAGCGCCATGGGGACGACTACCAGCCCCACGATTTTACCCATGTCGCGGGCCTCCAGCTCTTCGGTTTTCAAATCGGTCAGGAAGCGGGCTACCAATAATATTATCACCAGTTTTACGAATTCCGACACCTGCAAGTGAAAACCCCCGGCCACCGGAATCCAACGCCGCGAACCGAACGCCTGCTTGCCTACCAGCAGCACCGCCAGGAGGGCCACCACCGACACCCCATACATGGGAAATACCCAGTTCATCATGGCGTGGTAGTCGATGGAAACCGTCACCCAGACCAGCAGCAGCCCCACGCCGATATATATGATCTGCTTCCACCAGGCGTCTTGCCAGACAGTGTCGCGGGTGGCGCTGTAGATCTGGAGGACACCGACTCCGCAGATAACGATGGAGATGATCAGCAGAGTCCAGTCGAGGTCGCGGAGCGAGTGGGGGCGGTTCATGGGTGAAGAACCGCTGCGCGGGGAACGGAGCGGGCGAAGGGGCGAGCGGGCGAGCGGGCGGTCCCGATTTCGTCGTCGGCTGAGGTGAACAGCGCTGCTTCGATTACCGGCGATTCTGGTTGAACGGGCGCTTCTGGCTGAGGCGATTCCGTCATCTGGGGCAGAGGCAACCCAAAGCGGACAAAACGCCCGACACGGGTCGCCCACTCGCCCCCTCGCCCGCTCGCCCGCTCGGCAGCCAATCGCGCCTTCTTATCGAAGTACGACTTCATCACGTCGCGTACGATGGGCGCCGCGAACTGGCCGTGAGAGCCGTGCTCGAACAGGGCCACCACCACGATTTCGGGGGCTTGCCGCGGAGCGAAACCGACGAACCAGGCGTTGTCCGCAAACTCCTTTCCCGTCTTGCCCTTCAGGAATTCGTTGGAGGCGAGCTGCGCGGTGCCCGTCTTGCCGCACACATCTATGCCCGGAAGACGCGCCCGGCCGCCGGTGCCGCCTTCGTTGACCACCCCGTAGGTCCCGTAAATCACTTTTTCCACGTTGTCCGGCGAAAGCGGCCAACTGTGTTCCTGGTACGTGCCGCCCTTCACGAGGTGCGGCTGATGCCAGGTGCCGCCATTGGCCAGCCACGTATAGGCGCGCGCCAGTTGCAGCGGCGTTACGGTCAGCGCTCCCTGGCCGATCGCCACCGAAATGGTTTCGCCCGCGTACCATTTCTCGCGGAAGTTCCGGATCTTCCACTCCGGAGAAGGCACGATGCCTTCGGCCTCATGCGGCAGGTCGATGCCGGTCCTCTGTCCCAGTCCGGCTTGGTTGGCGTAAAAGGCCAGTTTTTCGATCTTCGTTCGGTCGCCCACGTTATAGAAGAAAACGTCGCAGGACTGCACGATTCCCCTGTGCAGGGAGACCGCGCCGTGCCCGGGCTTCCACCAGCATTTGTGATAGTGGCCGTAAAAGCTGGCGCCGCCCGAACAATGTACGGTGAACTGATCGTCGATCGCGCCGGTTTCCAGGCCGGCGATCGCCACGAACGGCTTAAAAGTCGACCCCGGCGCATCCTGCGCCTGTATCGCGCGATTCAGCAACGGATGGTCCGGGTTGTCGGCGATTTCCTTCCAGTCGGACGACTTGATGCGCACTGCGAACTTGTTGGGATCGAAGGTGGGCCGGCTGACCATCGCCAGCACTTCACCGGTGCGCGGATCGAGCGCCACCACCGCGCCGTTCTTGCCTTCCATGGCCAGCTCCGCCACCGCCTGCAAATCCAGGTCGAGCGTGGTTTCGAGATCCTTGCCCGGAACGGCTTCTTTGATTCCCAACACTTCGTGGGTCTTGCCGCGGTTGTCTACGACGACTTGCCGCTCGCCATCCACGCCCATCAGGGTATCGTTGTACTGGCGTTCGAGGCCAAACTTCCCGATCACATCCCCGGAGTTGTACTTCGCAAACTCGGGCGCATCCAATTCCTGCTCGCTGATTTCACCGGTGTAGCCGATCACGTGCGCCGCAAATCCGTTTTGCGGATAGAGCCGGCGCTGGGAGTGGATCAATTCCATTTCCGGAAAGAAATCCCGGTGCGACTCGACGAAAGCCAGGTCGGCGGGGGTCAGCTCCTCTTTGATGATGATGGGGTCGTATTTGGGCCTTGATGTATAGCGGTTCACTCGCGCGACCAGGTCCTTGTAATCCAGATTCAATCCGTCTGCAATTGTATGGAGGTGTTCCGCGTTGAGGTTTTCGCGGGTTAGGATGAGACTGTAGGACGAATGGTTGTCCACAATCACCCGGCCGTCGCGGTCCAGGATCTTGCCGCGCGGCGCCGGGATGGGGAGGGCTTTGATTCGATTGCGCTCGGCCTGCTCGTTGTAGATTTGCGGGTTTTGCACCTGCAGATTCCAGAAACCGGTGATCAGAAACAAGAATATGGCGACGCCCGCATACTGGAAAATGGCGATTTTTCCGGCGGCGAACTTGACGTCCTCGCGCCGGTCCTGTTTCTTCGGTAGCTTTGGCTGCGGTTCGAGCTCCGGACCTACGACTGGCGGGTTCACAACGGGTTAGACGCTCACGCCCCTCTCTGTTAGTTTATCAGGAAGAGCTGCGGCCCCGCTGCTTTAGAACTCCACTGCGCTACTCCCACTGAAAACACACCGCCACCCGGACTTTCGCACCCGCTCGGTGGCAGGCGCGTCGCTCCACAGGACGATCTTCCTTCGGCTCGAAACGGCAGGGGCGAAAACCACCCTAAACCTTCCCCATCGGACAACCGATGAATCCTCAGGATCGCACATGCCGTGACCGTCAGCTCCTCGTAGACGGAGCCAGTGGTCCCAAGAAGAACCGGCTGGGAGACAAAATGCAGGTGAGCATCATGGTGCCGCCCGAGAGCGCCCCGACCGCTAAAAACGACAGCCGCACGGGCAAATACCTGGCCTTCCAACTGGGCCGCGAGGCATCGATGCGGTAACAAGGAGATTGGAATCATGAAATTAAAAGCGACGATTGGAACCAAACTGATGGGCAGCGCGGCTGCCCTCTGCATACTGGCGGCGGCGCTGGGTTATTTCGGGTTGAGCACCGCCGGGAAATTCAAAGACGAATTTGAAAACGCCATGGGACAGACGGTGCGGCAAGCGGTGCTGGCCGACGAGATTGGCCTCGCTAGTGACGAGATGGTTTCGACGCAAAGAGGGATTGTGTTGGCCGCATTTGGCAAAGACAAGGCTTCACTTGAGGGCGACATTCATGCTTTCGAGCAGCACCGAGAAACCCTCCGAAAGGCGCTGGATGAAGTACGGCCTTTGCTTGTCAAGGAAGAGGCCAAAGCGCACGTGGCCGATATCGCGTCGAGCCTCTCGCAGTGGCAGCCAATGTACGAAGAACTCGTACGGCAGTCACGCGCGGGGCATGCGGTGGAAGCCAACAAGATCCGATTAAATGTCAAGCCGATCTACTCCAAGCTGGGTCCCGCGGCAGCCCGCCTGCAAGCCATCCAAATGGAGACGCTCGCGGAAAACAAGGCGGCCGTGGAGACCCGGAACGCATCCAGCCGCCTGATAGCCCTGACTCTTCTGGCGATTTGCGCCGTGGTCGGCTTGATCGCGATCGTGATGGTGCGCGGAGTTACGCGGGACGTGCGGCAGGCCGCCGGACAGCTTGCGGAAGGCGCCGACCAGGTGGCCAGCGCTGCGGTACAGGTATCCGCCGCCAGCCAGTCGCTGGCGCAAGGCTCCTCCGAACAAGCGGCCTCGCTCGAAGAGACTTCATCCTCTACCGAAGAGATCAATTCCATGGCCCATAAGAACACCGAGAACTCACGTGCGGTTGCGGATTTGATGGTGCAGGCGAAACAGATAGTCGCTCAGACCAATCAGTCTCTGGAGCAGACGGTGGTAGCCATGGCCGAAATCAACACGCAGGGCAGCCAGATCTCCAAGGTCATTAAAGTGATCGACGAGATCGCCTTCCAGACCAACATCCTGGCTCTGAACGCGGCGGTCGAGGCGGCACGCGCCGGCGAAGCAGGCATGGGCTTTGCGGTGGTGGCCGACGAGGTCCGCAATCTGGCGCAGCGCTGCGCGCAGGCGGCCAAGGATACCGCGGTGCTGATCGAGGGATCGATTGCCAAGTCTAAGGACGGCAAGGTCAAGGTGGACCAGGTAGCGGAGGCCATGCAGGCCATCATCGAAAGCGCCGCCAAAGTGAAGACCCTGGTGGACGAAGTGCATCTGGGAAGCCAGGAACAGTCACGCGGCATCGAGCAGATTGCCAAAGCCGTCGCGCAAATGGAGCAGGTGACCCAAAAGAATGCCGCCAATGCCGAGGAAAGCGCCTCCGCCAGCGAGGAACTGTCCGGACAGGCCGAAACGATGAAGGGCATCGTCGAGCGCTTGCAGGCAATGGTGGGCGGAGGCCAGCAAGACATCGGCCGCCCGTCGCCCGCCAGACACCGCACCGGACCCCAATCCGGCGCGGGATCGGGCGCCGCGCCTAAACGCGTGGACCACACCAGGAGCCTGAAAGCACTCCAGGCGGCCGTCTCCGGCAAGAAGACCGGCCGCGCTGCCGGTGAGCTGGTTCCGGTCGGTGGAGTAGACCGCGCCGCGCTGCCCTTGGACGATGACTTCAAGGAATTCTAGAAAGAGCTGGGAGGACGAGGCCCCCGTAACGTGGCCTCAATGTGTCGAGGCTCTGCCGGATGCTGCCTACTCTCGCTGTTCATGCGGGCTCCCTGAGCTTATCTAAGAAATGAAACACAGCCACGCCGACAATGGCGTTCAGAAGTCCGAGCACCAGCGTTCGCTGGATCTCAAAAGCGATTTGTTCGCCCAGCAGGCCGCGCGAGAGCACCCAGTAAAGAAACTGGTGGAAGAAATAGAAGAAGAACGTCAGCATGAGCCGGATAGCAGGGTGCTCCACGTCGATGCGCAAACCGACCGAAGCGGCAAAGTAGCCCACCAGGGTCTTGACGATGCCGAACATGCCCAGCGGTTTGGTGGACAGGGAGTCCTGGGCCAGGCCGATGCACGCCCCCACGAAAAGTCCGCCTATCTGGCTGCGGCGCATCAACGCGAAATAGATGGTGACCAGTAGCGGCAATTCCAGGTAGCCCAGGAACACAAAGAAACGCGGAACGTAAACCTGGAAGAGGATGGCGGCCAGGGGGACAAACAACAAAACCCGCGCCCGGAAGCGCGACACTTGTTCGCGCTGGTTGCCCACCAGGATGCGATCGCCGGACTCGGTCATTGTTGAGAGGGCTGGGCAGGGGAAGACTGCGAACCGGCGAGTGGGTGAGCGGGCGAGCGGGCGACCCCGTTCGCAGGCTTGTCCGTTGTGTGTTCGTCGCCCGCAGGAGGCGCCGCTTTTCTTGGCGATGCTGCGCCGGGGCTGTTCGCCCGCTCGCCCCCTCGCCCGCTCGCCCCCTCTGTAGCCTGCGATTGCGGTGTCCCCTGAGCGGGAGCGCCGGCCGGCAGTTTCAAGTTGAAATCCGGCGGCTTGGACCCCGGCAAGCCTTCGCCGAATTTGTGGCCCTGAGCTTCGCCGAGCTGCTGATAGCGCTGCCGCAGCCTATCGGCATCCGTCCCGGCGGGTCCCGACGGCTGGGTGGCTTGTTCACCGGGGGCGGGAGGGGGTGGCGGGCCGAGATACACGGGCGCATTGGCGGGCGGCACTTCGGGGATGGCTTGATGCACGCCCTCCAGCATGATCAGGACGGCCTCCAGCCCGCGCTCGAGGCCGCTGGGTTCGATGATTATTTCTTTGTACGGCGAGGCGCTCCGCACCGAAAGCACCGCGCCCACCGGAAAGCCCCGCGGAAACACGCGGTCGTCTCCGGACGTGTAGAACAAGTCTCCCACTTCTATCTTCTCTTCGCTGGGTACGTAATCCACCTTGCAGTTGGCGTAGCCCTGGCCCTTCAGCGTGCCGGCCACGTGATTCTTCTGGGAGATCACTCCAGCGGCAAAGTCGGGATCTGTGACCAACATCACTTCCGAAGCCGTGGGATAGGCTGCGATCACCTTGCCGACAATACCGTCCGGAGTCACCACGGGCATGCCCTTTTCCACCCCGGAGCCGGAGCCACGGTCCACGAAGACCACTTTCGAATTGGCGCCCGCGCCGCTGGCGATCACGCGGGCCGCAATGGTTTTCGAGGGCGTGCGCGCCTGGAACGCTACCAGCGCCTTGGCCCGATCGGCCGTGGACAACTCCGCCTTGAGATACAGGTTCTCCATCTTCAAGTGGTCTAACTCGGCCTGCAAGCGGCGGTTCTCCTCACGCGCATCGTGCACCCGAATGTAGTTATGGAAGAAACCCACGCCACCGCCGCGAACGGTCTCCAGCACGCGCGCCAGCGGTGTGACGGCGGTCACCGACCATACCCGGATCATGCGCACGTCCTGGTCGTTGCGCACTTGTACAGCGATCAGCACGAGCTGGGCGAAAATCACCAGGACCAGGACGGTCTTGTCGCGGTGGCGATGGAGCAACGTTTCCATAGCCGGGCTCCGGGCGGGCCGAGGACCTCCTTAATCGATCGATATCTTCCTGAGCAGCCGGAAATCGCTGAGCATTCTGCCGGTACCCAGGACGACAGAAGCCAGCGGATCGTCGGCAATGGAGACAGGCAGCCCGGTCTCCTCCCGAATCCGCTTGTCGAGATTCTTTAACAAGGCGCCGCCGCCGGTCAGCACGATGCCACGGTCGCTGATGTCCGCGCTCAACTCGGGCGGCGTGCGCTCCAGGGCCACGCGAATTGCGTTCACGATGGTGGCGACGCATTCTCCCAAGGCCTCCCGTATCTCGCTGTCGTCGATGGTCAACGTCTTGGGGACGCCTTCGATCAGGTTGCGGCCCTTGATCTCCATGGTGAGGGGCTTGTCCAATGGATAGGCCGAACCGATCTCCATCTTGATGGCCTCGGCGGTCCGCTCTCCGATCAGCAGGTTGTACTTGCGTTTCAGGTACTGCATGACGGCGTCGTCCATCTCATTGCCGGCCACGCGCACCGAGCGCGAATAGACGATACCGGACAGGGAGATGACCGCCACATCGGTGGTGCCGCCGCCGATATCCACCACCATGTTGCCGGAAGGCTCCGTAATCGGGAGGCCCGCGCCGATGGCCGCCACCATGGCCTGTTCCACCAGGTGCACTTCGCTGGCCTTGGCGCGATAAGCCGAGTCCATGACCGCGCGTTTTTCAACCTGGGTGATCTCGCTGGGTACGCCGATGACGATGCGTGGATGCACCAGCACTTTGCGGCCGTGCGCTTTCTGAATGAAGTAATTCAGCATGCGCTCGGTGACCTTGAAGTCCGCGATCACGCCGTCCTTCATAGGCTTGATGGCCACGATATTGCCGGGCGTGCGGCCCAGCATTTCTTTGGCTTCCTTGCCCACGGCCTCCACTTCACCCGTGTTCTTGTTGAGCGCCACGATGGAGGGTTCGTTGACCACGATGCCCTTGCCCTTGGCGAATACCAGTGTGTTGGCGGTCCCCAGATCGATGGCGAGGTCCGATGAGAATAGACTGAAAAGAGAGCGTAGATTCATTACAGATGTTCGGTATCAGGCAGAAAGGACGTTAGCCCTGCTGTCGAGGAAAAGCCCATCTAAATGCTAGCATACTTTGGGCGGCCCGAAGCCGCTAAACCCGATCGGATGGTGGTGGGGCAGGCGGTTTCGCCTGCCGATCCCGTCGCCGGGCGATTCCCGCATGGGGCGGTGGGGCAGGCGGTTTCGCCCGCCAAACTCGTCGCCGGGCGATTCCCGCATGGGGCGGTGGGGCAGGCGCTTTCGCCTGCCGATCCCGTCGCCGGGCGATTCCCGCCGGATTCGATCAGCCGGCGGGCATTGCTGCTGGGCACGGCGGGGGCCTTTGGCTGCAGCCGCCGCAAGGGCCGCGGATTTTCGGGCTATGCATTCGTCGCCACAGCCGGCGGGCGCGCCGTGGCAGCGGTGGATTTGAACACATTCACGCTGGCAAAACGGATCGGGCTGGAAGGCGTCCCGGACACGGTGATCCCTCATCCTCTGCGTCCTGCTGTTTACGTCCTGATGCCCGAGAGCGGTGCGATGTGCGAGATCGACGCCGCCACTCTGAAAGTCGCCCGTACGGTCCGCTTGGGTGCCCCGGCGATTTCGATGCGGCTTGCCCCGGACGGGGAATCGCTATGGGTTTTGCAGGCGCGCACGCTGGTGCGGCTCGACCGCGACCGGCTGCGGACCGTCCAATCGATAGGGCTGCCCGCCACGGCCGAGGATTTCGATCTGAGCAGGGACGGGCGCGCGGCCATCGGATTTGGCCCGGAGCGCCAGTTGGCGCTGATAAGGCTCGACAAGGGAGCGGTGGAGCATCTGGGTGCCGCCGGACCGGAGCCGTCCCTGGTGCGCTTCCAATCCGACGGCAAGCAGGTGCTGGCGGGCAGCCGCGCGGATCGCAGCCTGACCATCTTCGACGCCGCGAGCGGGCGGACCGTAGTGCGGCTGCCGCTGCCGGTGGAACCTGCGAACTTCTGTTTCAACTCCGACGGCGGCCAGATGTTTGTTACCGGACCTGGCATGGATGCCGTGGCGATCGTGTTTCCGTATCGGACCGAAGTGGGAGAGACCATCCTGGCGGGGCGGGGGCCCGATGGGATGGCGGTCACCGCCACGCCGCCCTACCTGTTCGTAGCCAACCCGTCCGCGGGAAGCATCACGGTGCTGGACATCGACACGCGCAAGCTGGTGGCGGTAGTAGCGGTTGGCCAGGAACCGCGCCGTATTCTGATCACGCCGGACGAGCGCTACGCGCTGGTATTGAACCGCCGCTCGGGAGACATGGCGGTGATCCAGATTGCTTCGTTCACGGCACGCCGCCACCGCCAGGACCCTCCACCGCTATTCACCATGATCCCGGTGGGGGAGCAGCCTGTGGGCGGGGCGGTGGTAGCAGTGGACTAGGATCGCGGGGTTGTTTCTGAAAAGAAATGGTTCATTCGGCTTTGGAAGGGCTAAGAAATTTCGCAACCTCAGCTACTACCTTCCGTAAGGTTTCCATCTTCTAGAAAGGCATCGAATGCCAAAGATACTCCCTTCCGCCGGCCACCTCCCCGTTCCTTCTGAACTGATTGAGCGCAGAATCTACTTCATCCGCGGCCAAAAGGTCATGCTCGATAGCGACCTGGCGGAGATCTACCAAGTCGAAACATTCAACCTCAACAAAGCCGTGAAGCGCAACCCCCGCCGCTTCCCTGAAGACTTCATGTTTCAGCTCTCCCCTGAGGAGGTCGAACCTTTGAAATTCCAAATTGGAATATCAAAAGCCTCGGGCCGTGGCGGCCGGCGAACTCTGCCGTACGTCTTCACCGAGCACGGCGTGGCCATGCTCTCCTCGGTGCTCAACAGCAAGCGAGCCGTATCCATGAGCCTCCTTATCGTTCGGGCCTTCGTCAAGCTCCGTGAGCTGTTGGCCACCCACAAAGACCTGGCGGTGAAAATCGAACAGATTGAAGTCACGCAAAAACAACAGGCCCGCACCCAGCAGCAGCACACCTCTATCCTGGTCTCGGTGGTCCAAGACGTTCAGAAACTCAAGAACCCGCCGACTACCCGGGCCATCGGCTTTGTCCGCAGCCCCAAGAAGACGTAACCAACCGCACTGAGGTCCGGGTTCACCCCCGCCATGCCACCATATCAGCGCCCATAGCCTTCTTGCTGCTGGGTCTCATATTACTGCGCCGCCAGTGCTTTAACAGGCACACTCGGAATAGGACTAACGCCGTCATGCTCTCTCCTGTGGTGAGAACGCCGGGACTGGTAACGGGCGCTCGATTGACCGTGGAAGAGTTCCTGCGCCGCTGGGAAGAACTCCCGGACTTGAAGCACGCGGAGCTCATCGATGGCGTGGTCTACGTGCCTTCACCCGTTAGCCTCGAACACGGGAACCTCGATTTTCAGATTCACTGGTGGCTCGCGCATTATGCGCACGGGACGCCCGGCTGCAAGGGCGGATGCAACAGCACGTGGGTGATATTGGGCAGCGCGCCCCAGCCCGACGCGTACCTACGTATCTTGCCCTCGCACGGCGGGCAGTCCGGCAACCGAGGACCATTGGGCGCCGGGGCTCCGGAACTGGCGGTCGAAATCTGCCTGACCTCCACCGAGGTCGATTTTGGACCCAAATTAGCGCTCTATGAAAGAGCCGGGGTGCGGGAATACATCACCGTGGAACGCTTTGGACCGCGTATGGTCTGGCGCGTGCTCGAAAACGGCGTCTACGTGGGCCAAACTCTGCCTCCGGACGGTATCGTCCGTTCGCAGGTCTTTCCAGGACTGTGGCTCGACGTCGCGGCCTTCTGGGCCGAAGACGACGCCAAGATGTTGGCGGCGCTGAACGCGGGCCTCGCTTCGGAGGATCACCAGAAGTTCGTCGACCGCCTTGCGGCGGCAGCACGGTAAAGAAGCAACTTACTTCTTCTTCCCCTGCGCGGCGACCGCCTCCATGGCCGCTTTCACCTTCTCCGGATCGCCGAGATAGTAACTGCGCAACGGCTTCAGATCGTCGCCAAGCTCGTAAACCAGCGGCATCCCCGTGGGAATGTTCAACCCCACGATGGCCTCTTCCGAAACGTTGTCGAGATACTTGACCAACGCGCGGAGGCTGTTGCCATGCGCCGCGATCAGCACCCGTTGGCCCGCCCGCACGGCGGGAGCGATCGTCGCGTGCCAATAAGGCAGAAACCGGTTCACAGTGTCCTTGAGGCACTCCGTGAGCGGCAACTCCTGCGCGGTCAGGTCCCGGTAGCGCGGGTCGCGGCCTGGATAGCGTTCGTCATCCGGGGTCAGCGCGGGAGGCGGCACATCGTAGCTGCGGCGCCAGATCTTCACCTGTGCCTCGCCGAACTTGGCCGCCGTTTCGGATTTGTTCAGACCCTGCAGCGCACCGTAGTGGCGCTCATTCAAACGCCAGCTACGGTGCACCGGAATCCACATCTGATCGAGTTCGTCGAGCGCCATCCAAAGAGTTCGAATCGCGCGCTTGAGCAGCGAAGTATAGGCCACATCGAAGACGTAGCCTGCGGCCTTCAACGCGACGCCGCCTTCCTTGGCTTCCTGCCGGCCCTTCTCGGAAAGGTCCACGTCGGTCCAGCCTGTGAAGCGGTTCTCCTTGTTCCATTCGCTTTCGCCGTGGCGGACTAATACAAGTTTATGCACCCGCGTTCTCCTAACGGCGAAACGCCTTCCGCCCCGCGAATTGCGCTGCATCGCCCAGCCGCTCTTCGATGCGCAGCAACTGGTTGTATTTGGCGATGCGGTCGGTGCGGCTGGCCGATCCGGTCTTGATCTGGCCGGCGTTGGTGGCCACCACCAGGTCCGCGATGAAGGGATCTTCGGTCTCGCCGGAGCGATGCGAAACCACCGACGTGTAATTCGCCGCGGCTGCCATGTGCATGGTCTCCAGCGTCTCGGTGACGGTGCCGATCTGGTTCAGCTTGATCAAAATCGAGTTCCCTATGCCGCTGTCGATTCCGCGCTGGAAGATCTCGGGGTTCGTCACGAAGATGTCGTCGGCCACGAGCTGTATCTTTCCGCCGAGGGCGCCCGTCAGCGCTTGCCAGCCATCCCAGTCCTCCTCCGACATGCCGTCTTCGAGCGAAATAATAGCGGGATATTGCCGGACCCAATCCGCCCAAAACTCCACCATCTGTTCGGAGGTGCGCTGGCTCTTGTCGGATTTCTTGAAGACGTACTTGCCGTTCTCGAAGAACTCGCTGGCGGCCGGATCGAGGCAGATGCCGACCTGTTCGCCGGGTTTGTATCCAGCCTGTGAGATGCCTTCGAGCAACAGCTCCAGAGCTTCGATGTTGGACTTCAGATTCGGCGCAAAACCGCCTTCATCGCCCACCGCGGTCGAATAGCCGCGCTTCTTGAGCACCTTTTTCAGCGTGTGAAAGACTTCCACACCCATGCGTATCGCCTCGGAAAACTTCGCGGCGCCGAACGGCGCGATCATGAACTCCTGCACATCCACGGAATTGTCCGCATGGGCGCCGCCGTTCAGCACGTTCATCATGGGCACGGGCAACACCCGCGCGCCCGCGCCACCTAGGTAACGATAAAGCGGTGTATGTTGCGAGGCAGCCGCGGCGCGCGCAGCCGCCATGGAAACCGCCAGAATGGCATTGGCGCCCAGACGGCCCTTATTCGGGGTGCCATCCAGATGGATCATGAGGCGATCGATTTCCACCTGCTGCGTAGCGTCTTTGCCGTGCAGGTTCTGGGCAATCTCGCCATTCACATGGCTGACCGCCCCTTGCGTGCCTTTTCCCAAGTAGCGCGATGGATCGCCGTCGCGCAGTTCCACGGCTTCGTGTTCTCCAGTGGAGGCGCCGGAGGGCACAGCCGCCCTACCCATGCTGCCGTCGGCCAGGTGTACATCCGCTTCCACAGTGGGGTTACCGCGCGAATCGAGGATTTCCCGGCCTGTTACTCGAACGATGGTTGTCATAGAGGTTGAAATTATAAAGTAGCAGACGGCTCGCTTTTGCGCGCGCCGGGATGTGACAAAATGGGCAATACAGGTATGGAAATGCTCAATTCCAGATGGCGTTGGCCCGCCATCCTGATTTCGGCCGTTTCAATCGCCGGCGGCCTCTTCGCCGCGAAGCCGGCTGACGCCCCGCGGGTGACGTTCTCGAAAGACGTCGCGCCGCTCCTCCAGAAGCACTGCCAGGCATGCCATCGTCCGGGAGAAGCCGCGCCTTTTCCCTTACTCACCTACCAGCAGGCGCGGCCCTGGGCCAAGGCGATGAAAGAAGCGGTGCTGCTCAAGAAGATGCCGCCGTGGTTCGCCGATCCGCATTACGGGAAGTTTTCGAACGATCGGTCGCTCGCGCAAAGCGACGTGGACACGCTGGCTGCCTGGGCCGATGGCGGCGCGCCGGAAGGCGATGCCGGCGATCTGCCGCCGAAGGTCGAATATGTGGAGGGCTGGTCCATCCCGAAGCCGGATGCCGTGTTCGAATTTCCGCGCGCATTTCAGATTCCCGCGGCAGGCGCCATCGAGTATCAGAAAGTGATCGTGCCTTCCGGATTCACCGAGGACAAATGGGTACAGTTTGCCGAAGCGCGGCCGGACGATCGCGCCCATGTTCACCACATGATTTTGTACGTGCGCGAGCCCGGTTCGCACTGGCTGCGCGGTGAGCCGGCCGGTGTGTTCTTCGTGGCGCCCAAGGTCGCTGACGACAGCACCGACACGAGCGCCTTGCCCAGCGATTTCCTGGTGGGTTATGCGCCCGGACAGCCGCCGGAGATCCTCCCGCCGGGCCAAGGCAAGCTCGTCAAGGCAGGCTCGGATTTTGTTTTGGAGATACACTACACCACTAATGGCAGGGCCAGCACGGACCGCAGCAAATTCGGACTGGTGTTTGCCAAGGAGCGCCCGCGAACACGCGTGCTGACTCTCTCCGCCACCAACGGAAAGTTCAAGATTCCGCCGGGCGACCCGAGCTACCGTGTGGACGCCGAATTCGAGGTAGGTGCGGCCGTAAAGCTGGCCAGCCTGCATCCGCACATGCATGGCCGCGGCAAGGATTTCGAATATCGCATCGTGTACCCGGCAGGCGAGACGCAAACGATTCTACAGGTGCCGCGCTATAACTGGCATTGGCAGCTCTGGTACAACCTGTCGGCGCCCATCGCTCTCCCGAAAGGCGCGCGCATCGAATGTACCGCGCACTTCGACAACTCACCGAACAACCCCGACAACGCCGACCCCACCAAAGAAGTGACCTGGGGCGATCAGAGCTGGGATGAGATGATGGTAGGTTTCTTTAATCTGGAGTTTCCCGCTGGCATGCCGGTTGAAGCCATCCTGCCCCACACGGTGGCCCGCAATTGAAACGCATAGCCCTATCCGCTGCGTTCCTGGCTGCTTCGCTGGCATTCAGCGGAGCTGCCCAAAACGCGCCGCAAGCGAAGAAGAAGCTCCTGGCCATTGGGGAGGAGAAGGGCTACCGGCACGAAGCTGTCTCCCACGCCTTGGCAACCATCGAACGTCTGGGTCGCGAGAACGGGCTTTGGGACACCACCATCCGCACCGACACCGAGGCGCTCACCAAGAAAAAGCTGGAGTACAACGCTCCCAACCTCAATAATTTCGATGCCGTGTTGTTTTACACGGGCGGCACGCTGGAGATGGACGGCCAGCAGAAGGCCGATTTCCTGTCGTTCATTCACGACGATGGCAAAGGCTTCATCGGAGTTCACAGCGCCACGATCACATTCACCAATTGGCCGGAGTATGGCGAGATGATCGGCGGCTATTACGACGAACATCCCTGGGGCACCTTCAACGCGCCGATCGTCGTCGAAGACCCCGCGTTTCCCGGGATGAGCCAGTGGCCGGCTTCTTTCGTACTGCGCGACGAGACCTATCAGTTGCGCAATTATTCGCGCGACAACCTGCGCGTGCTGCTGCGCCTGGATGCGGACAAGCTCGATCTGAACAACAAGAACGTCCACCGTACCGACCGGGATTTCGCCGTCGCGTGGGCCAAGATGTACGGCAAAGGCAGAGTATTCTATTCCACGCTGGGGCATCCGGTCGAGAATTGGGACCGCGCCGACATGCAGAAAATGTACGTCGAGGCCATCAAGTGGGCCATGAAGCTGGAGGATGCCGACGTGACGCCGCGGCCTGTGGGGCAGGCGCTTCCGCCTGCCAAGCCCGTGGACGGGCGGCAGCCGTGACGCGCCGGAAGTTTGCCCGTATCGCAGCCGCCGGCGCCACCGCGGGACTCCGGTTGCGCGCCGCCGGCACGCTGGGCACACTGCGGATCGGCATCGGAACCTACAGCTATCACAGTCTCTCCATGGAGGCGATGATCGCCCAGTTGCAGGCCCTCCACATCAAAGAAGTCGAGATGTCGCGCGGCGAGTTCATGCTCCTGTCGCATCCCAGCGACGATCGCTTCCGCCGCGCGCGCACGCTGTTCGACGCTGCAGAGATACGCTGTGTATCCTATTACGCCGCGACCATCCACGACGAGCAGGAGCTCGACTCAGCGATCCGGTTTGCCAAGCTGCTGGGGGCCGGCAACATTACCGGAGATGCCGCCGGGGCGCCCCTGCTCAAACAGATCGACGAACACTGCACGCAGGCAGGGCTGACCTTTGGCATCCACAATCACTTTTTCAAAACAAAGTTCGCTTACGAAAGTCCAGAAGACGTGCTGCGCGCGCTGTCCGGCTTATCGAAGACCGTGGGCGCAACCGCCGACGTGGGCCATTTCGCATCCTGCGGCTACGACACGGTGGACGCCGTCCGCAAACTCGCGCCGCATCTAAAGCTGGTGCATCTAAAAGACGTAGCCGCGGCGGGCGGCGAAGAGAATGTCTTGCTGGGGCAGGGAATCGCAAAAATCCCGGAAGTCATGGCCGAGTTGCGCAAACTCCGTTTCAGCGGCCTCGTGGCCATCGAATACGAAAAGGAAGGTCCCGTCGAAGAAGACCTGCGGAAGGAGGTTGCCTTCGCGCGCAAGCTGTGACGTGGCCGTGGCGCAAGCTTCAGCTCGGGGTGCCCCCTGGGCCGGGCGAACTTCAGTTCGCCGTTCTAGACTTCTATGTTCCGATATCTGCTATCACTCTCGATTGCCTTTCTGTTCTCCGCACTACCCGCGCTGCCGGGCGCCGAGCCGCATCCCATACTTCCCCTCGGCTCCGCGGCGCCGGAGTTCGCCCTGCCCGGCGTGGACGGAAAGATCCATCGCCTCGCCGATTATGCCGCCAGCCCGGTCCTGGTAATTGTCTTCACGTGCAACCATTGCCCTATCGCGCAGCTTTACGAACAGCGCATTCAGCGGCTCTACGACGCCTATCGCGATAAGGGTGTGGCCCTCGTCGCCATCCAGCCGAACGCTCCGGAAGCCCTCCGGATCGACGAGTTGGATTCTTCTGACATGAGCGACACCCTCGATGAAATGAAGATCCGCGCGGCGTACAAGAATCTCACCTACCCTTATCTGTACGACGGCGAAACCCAGGCAGTCGCGCGCGCCTACGGTCCGCAGGCCACGCCGCACGTGTTCGTCTTCGATCGCGACCGGCGCTTGCGCTATGAAGGCCGCGTCGACAACAGCTACCGCGTGGAACTGGTGAAGACGCAAGATGCGCGCGATGCCATCGACGCGGTCCTGGCGGCCAAGCCGGTCGCGGTCGCCCACACCGGCGTTTTCGGTTGCTCCACCAAGTGGAAAGAGAAAGAGACCGAACGGCTGGAGGCGCTGCACAAACTGGAGGAAACGCCGGTGAGCTTGGAGTCGGCTTCGGCCGAAGACTTGAGGAAGCTCCGCGCAAACCCGGCGAGGAAGCTGACCCTGGTCAGCTTCTGGGAGACGCAATGCGCCGCGTGCATCCAGCAGTTCGCCGGCATAGAGGACACCTACCGGATGTACAGCGTGCGCGGCGTCGACCTGGTCACCGTGGCAGTAAACCCTCCCGGCGAACGCGCCGCTGTGCACCAGATACTCGAAAAGCAACATGCCACCAGCCGCAACCTTTTGCTCGCTTCCGGCGACACCGCATCGTTCGAACATGCCACCGTGCCATATACCGTCCTAATCACTCCCGATGGGAAATTTGTGTACCAAAAGACCGGCACGGTGGACATGCTGGAATTGCGGCGGACGATCCTGGCAAATATCGATTGGGAATACGAGGGCTTCAGGCAATACTGGGCGCGCTAGGTGGCACCCCACGTCTTGCATATTACGCCACGCAAATCGCCGTGTCGCCCGCTCGCCCCCTCGCCCGCTCAACACATCGACGCCTTTTGTCGATTGGGCGCGTCATGCGCGCCTACGCCGTCATGGCCGCCTGATCGGCCGCGCCGCGGCTCGGCACCACCACAACCCCCGCATCGCTTATGGTATAGCCGCGAGCGCGGTCTTCCTCCAGGTCGTAGCCGATCACACTCGACTCCGGAATGATCACTCCCGTGTCCACGATGGCCCGCCGTACGCGGCTGTTGCGGCCGATCTGCACGTTGGGCATCAGGATCGAATACTCCACTTCGCAATAGCTATGGACGCGCACGCCGGTCGAGAGCACGCTGCGCACCACCCGGCCGCCCGACACGATGCAACCGGCCGCCACAATGGAATCGATCGCCACGCCCATGCGGCGGCCTTCCTGCGCAAAAACGAACTTGGCCGGCGGCGCCTGCACCACCCGCGTGCGAATCGGCCAGTTGCGGTCGTACAGATTGAACTCGGGCGTCACCGCGCATAGGTCCATGTTGGCTTCGTAAAACGCATCGATGGTGCCGACATCCCGCCAGTAGCGCGCCTGCTTGTCGTTTATGTCCCGGAAGTCGTAGGCGATCACGCGGGCCTTCTCGAGCGCTGCGGGAATCACGTCTTTCCCGAAATCGTGCGCGGAGCCCGGGTTCTGCGCGTCCTCCTGCAACGCGCGCAACAGGACGTCGGTGTTGAAAACGTAGATTCCCATGGACGCGCTGACCATCTCCGGATTGAAAATCGATCGCACGGGGTTGGCATACCGGGGCTTCTCCTCGAAGCCCACGATGCGGTAGCCGGTATCGATCTGGGCGATGCCGAAACGCCCGGCTTGCTCGGGCGGAACCTGGATCGTGGCGATAGTGATGTCCGCGTGATGCCGGCGATGCCACTCTACCATCTCGAGATAGTTCATCTTGTAGATGTGGTCGGCGCCCAGGATGAGAGTCAGCTCCGGCTGTTCCACGACGATGCTCTGGCTGTTCTGGAAGACCGCGTCGGCCGTGCCCAGATACCAGTCGTTGCTGATGCGTTTCATCGGCGGAATGACCTCGATGAACTCGCCCAGCTCCGGCGACAGGATGTTCCAACCGTCGCGGATGTGCCTGGTCAGATCCAGCGCTTTGTATTGGGTCAGCACGAAAATCCGCCGCAGGTCGGAATTAATGCAGTTGGATAATGTAAAATCGATGATGCGGTACGCGCCGCCGAAGCACACCGCCGGCTTCGCCGTGTCGTGCGTGAGGGGGGATAATCGGTCGCCTACACCACCCGCCAGCAGAATTGCTAAGACAGTTTCCATGTTATCATAAACTACTGAAAAACAAGCAGTTTTGTGCTGAGCAGGCGGTTTGGTGCAACGAACTTCGCAAGTTCGGACTTGACTTTATCCGCCAACCACATATGATATCAGTACCTTCCTTGCTGCAAGCGGGAAAATTTTTGGTCTAGTTGGGAGGTGCAGTTTTAATTGGCAGAAGTAAAGTTGCAGGATGGCGAAACGTTGGAAAACGCACTTCGCCGCTTCAAACGTAAGGTCCAGCAAGAGGACATTATCAAGGAGGTCAAGCGACACTCCTTCTATTTGAAGCCGGGAGAAAAGAAACGGGTCAAGCAGGCGCTGGCCCGCAAGCGTAACCGGAAGAAGACACGCCGGGAAATCGAGTAACATAGGCGGACAGGCCTCCACCTGTCCGCTCCAACCCATGCGAGGAAGCAGGTGGGGGTTATGGCGGAGTTCCAGGATCGGATTCTCAAGTGTTCAGAGTGCGGTACGGAATTTGTTTTCACGGCGGGGGAACAGCACTTCTTCCGCGATAAGAACTTCAAGAACGAGCCCAAGCGCTGTAAAGCGTGCAAGACCAAAAGGCAGGGCGGCTCCGGCGCCGGCAGGGTGGAGACGATGACCGTCTGTTCCCAGTGCGGGCGCGAAACCACGGTGCCGTTTAAACCAACGCAGGGACGGCCGGTATTCTGCCGGGAGTGTTTCCAAAGCCGCAAGGGCACGGTGGCGGCGGCTGGGGGCGGCGGGTAGCGAGAGACCTGTCAACCGCGGATGCATGCCGGCTCCAACGGCGTGCCGGGTTGGCTTTCCCCCTGATGGTTGCCCGTGGCGATCTCCTTCACCTCGCGATCAAGATCCTCGTCTACATCTCCCTTTATCTGGCGACAGCCTACGTGCTGGGTCGGCTGTTGCTGATTGTCGGCGGATATTTCGTCGGGATCACCACCACCGGCTTGTTGGCCGCCACTGTGAGCAACGGCCTTTGCATGCGGATTTACGAGCAGCGCCGCATCGCCGGCATCGGGTTGCTTTGGGATATGGCATCGTTTCGTAACCTGGGATTCGGGTTCCTGGGCGGTGTGGGCGCAGCCGTCCTGGTGCTGACGGGACCGTTGCTCGTGCGCGTGGCTCGCCTGGTGCCCGACCCCGAAAGCCAGGCCAGCATTGCTTCGTTCCTCTTCGTTTCCATTCTGCTGCTGTTCGGCGCGGCCGGCGAGGAGATGTTGTTTCGCGGCTATGGATTTCAGGTTCTATTGCGCACTGCGGGCGAGTGGACCACAGTGCTGCCCGTGGGCGTGATCTTCGCTTTGCTGCACGCCGGCAATCCCCACGCCACCTGGCTGGGCCTCGCTAACACCGCCGGATTCGGTATCGTTTTCGGCTATGCCTTCCTGCGCAGCCACGATCTTTGGCTGCCCATCGGATTGCATTTCGGTTGGAACTTTACACTTCCGCTTTTCGGCGTCAACGTCAGCGGGCTTACAATGAGACTGACGGGGTTCACCATGGAGTGGTCCGCCGGGAGCCTATGGAGCGGCGGGGAGTATGGTCCGGAAGCCAGTGTTCTGACCTCAATTGTGCTCCTGCTGCTGGTCGTCTATGTCTGGAAGGCGCCCATCCGGCGGCAACCCTCCGCTCTGCTGGACCCGGCCGCGAGTGATGTCACATGCGTAGCTCAGCAGCCGCTTTCGCCATCTTCCTCACCCCGCTCTTGAGCGGGGCGGACAAGCTTACGGTCCAGGATAAGATTGAGCTGGTACGGGGCCTGACGGCGGAATACGCCAAAGTAAAGCAGTTCCTGCCGCGCTCCAAGAAGGCCCTTCCATTTGAATCGGACGGGACCTACGACAAGAAGGAGTGGGAAGAGGCATCCCACCAGTACGGGCCCGCCGGCCGCGTCGGGGATCTGGTGCAAGTCACCAAGGTGATCATCGATTCCGACAAGCTGGTTCTCCTGATCAACGGCGGCTTCAAAGGCGGCCGCAAATGGTACCAGAACGTGGAGATCGGCGGTGGCATGGGAGGCGCTGGCACGACTGCCCCGATCGCCAGGGGCGACTCCAATGCGCCGGCAGGGACCTCTATCGAGATCCTCTTCCACAAGCCTCTCGAACCCATGAAGGCCTCCGAAGTCAAGAAGATGCTCGCGCCCGTCCTGGATTTCGAAAAGCGCAGCGCCACCACGTTGTACGCCGAGGTCCTGACGCCCGAAGTGCAGAAAGCCATCGCCGCCAAGAAGGTGATCGAAGGCATGGACCGCGACCAGGTGCTGCTGGCGATGGGCCATCCCGACCACAAGTCGCGCGAAACGAAGGACGGCGTGGAACTGGAAGACTGGGTCTTCGGCCAGCCTCCCGGTAAGATCACCTTCGTCACGTTCAATGGCAGCAAAGTGATCAAGGTCAAAGTAGAATACGCGGGCCTGGGCACGGAAGCCGCCGACCCCAAGGTGCCGAGATAATCGCAGCGCGTGGGACAGACGCTTTCGTCTGTCAACCCCGATCTGGTGAAGCAGCGGACCCCAAAGTGCCGAGGTGATCGCTCCCGCCCGCATCCCTGCAATCCGCCGCGGCGGCTACGGTGAGCCGAACGTGTTCCTTGCAGTGCTTCGTGGCCGCGAACCCGAAGGCCGGTGAGATCATTCCGAAGACCGGCGGCGTTCGAAAGATCCGTTGGGCGTTAGCCGGTCGAGGGAAGCGCGGTGGCGCGCGTGTCATCTACTACTACCACAGCCAGCGCCTGCCGGTATTCCTGTTGGCGGCCTACGGAAAGAACGAGAAGGCGAACCTCTGCATGGCCGAGCGTAACGCCATGAAGCGTTTGATTCCAGTCCTCGTAGCGGGCTATCCAGCGAAAGAGTAGGAGGGCACGATGAACGTGAAGGCGAAATCCAAGCGGGCTGTGAAGAGACCGGCACGTCCGCCGAAGAACACGCCCACGGTCGGTGAGCGGATCATCGAAGGACTGGAGCAGGCAATTGCGTGGACGCGCGGCGAGAACCACGAAGTTCGCGTCACGCTGGTCCAGGTGCCCGAAGTGGACGTGCGCGAGGTCCGGACGAAGATGGGCCTCAGCCAAGCGCAGTTCGCGACAAAATTCGGCTTCCCGCCGGCCACGCTGCGCAATTGGGAACAGGGCCGGTCGCGTCCGGATGCCCCCACGCGCGTCCTACTGGCCGTCATTGCTAAGCACCCTGAAGCGGTGGAAGACGTGTTGCGCATGGCGAGTTGAGGTGCAAAAGGCCATTCGGCCAACCTCCTGGAAAGATAACGTTCGTAACCTTCAGCCGCAGCAAGGTAATCGAGGTAAAAGCCTGCCTTCAGCAACGAGGTGGAACAGACGCATTCGTCTGTCAACCCCGGTCTGGTGCCAGCGGTCCCAAAAAAGTCGAGTACGCGGGACTGGGCACGAAAGCCGCCGGCCCCAAAGTGCCGGGACAAGACTAAGCCTACCGCCGATGCTCGCAGATGCCCGCCGATAGGATGGGTTGATCTTTCTTCCCGCCGACCCCAATAGCGATGAGATAATTTCGTCTGCGAACTCACAGTAATAGGAACGGCTCTGGACCCCAAGCTGGCTCCGCGCCAGGCGCTTATGCAGAAACAGATCGCTTCCGCCAGACAACTCCCCGTACCGGCGCCGTTCATCGAGCGCCGCATTTATGTAATCCGCGGCCAGAAGGTCATGGTCGATTCCGACCTGGCTGAGCTCTACCAGGTACCCACCAAAGCCCTCAACCAGGCCGTCAAACGCAACCTCGACAGATTCCCTGACGATTTCATGTTCCAGCTCTCAAACGCGGAAACCGGCGGGCTGAACCGGTCACAATTTGTGACCGGTTCCAAAAAACACCGTGACCCTCGCTTTCCTCCATACGCCTTCACCGAGCTTGGCGTGGCTATGCTCTCTTCAGTCCTGAACAGCGAACGCGCCGTGCAAATGAACATCCTCATCATGCGCGCTTTCGTCAAGTTGCGTGAAGTGCTGGCCACCCACAAGGCCCTGGCCCGCAAGATTGAGCAGATGAGGCACACCCAAAGGGACCACGCCGCGATCCTCTCCACCGTGGTCAAGGATATTCAGGACCTCGAAAAAACAGTGACCAGAGAATTCAAAAAACTGAAGGATATTCCACGCCGGCGCAAACCCCGCATCGGTTTCGTGCCCGCCTAGCGGAGGCCATTCCTTCCCATGACCCTGCGCTGCTTCCGCGAACTTGCCGGTCTAGACAGCCCCCCGGCCGGGATTCATCGGCGTGTGGCGCCGTATGCGCCCGGTTGCATTTGGTTTCGCATGAATTCGCACCTAATTCAGATTCCCCCCTCTCTTTTGCCGGTTGCCCCGGATAGCGCCATCCTGATATCCTTTAAGGTAATCCACACTCAAAACTCTAGGAGCGAAACATGGCAGTAAAGGTAGGCATCAATGGCTTCGGCCGCATTGGCCGGAATGTGGTCCGGGCGGGCCTGCACCGGAATGATATCGAGTTCGTGGCGGTGAACGACATCACGGACACCAAGACGTTGGCGCACTTGTTCAAGTACGACTCCGTGCTGGGCACCCTGCCCGAAAAGATCCAGGCCGAAGCGGACGCCATCACCGTGGACGGCAAGCGCATCAAGGTCTTCGCCCAGAAGGACCCGGCGCAGATCGACTGGAGTTCGGTCGGCGCGCAGATCGTCGTCGAATCCACCGGCAAGTTCACGGATGCCAAGGATGCCTGCAAACACATTCGCGGCACTGTGAAGAAAGTCATCATCTCCGCGCCGGCCAAGAACGAAGACGTCACGCTGGTGCTGGGCGTCAACGATGGCGCTTACGATCCCGCCAAGCACAACATCATTTCCAACGCCTCCTGCACCACCAACTGCCTGGCGCCCGTGGTGAAGGTCTTGCAGGACAAGTTCGGCATCCAAAAGGGATCGATGACCACGATCCACAGCTATACGAACGATCAGAACGTGCTGGACTTCCCGCACAAGGACCTGCGGCGCGCGCGCGCGGCGGCTCTGAACATGATCCCCACCACCACCGGAGCTGCCAAGGCGATCGGCCTGGTGATGCCGGAGTTGAAGGGCAAGCTGGATGGTTATTCCATGCGCGTGCCGACGCCGGATGTCTCGGTTGTCGACTTGGTCGCCCTCACCGCGCGCCCCACGACCGCGGAAGAGGTCAACGCCGCATTTAAGGCTGCCGCCGAAGGGGAAATGAAAGGCATTCTGGCCTACACGGAAGATCCCGTGGTGTCGACCGACATGCTGCATAACCCCAACAGCTCGATCGTGGATGCCCAGATGACCAAGGTGCTGGATGGCAATTTGGTGAAAGTGATCTCCTGGTACGACAACGAGTGGGGCTATTCCTGCCGCGTCGTCGACCTGATCGAGTTCCTGGCACAGAAGGGCCTATAGCCGCTGTACTGCCTGGCATATAGGTAACAGTTTAGTCCGGGCGGTGGGGCAGGCGCTTTCGCCTGCCAACAGCGAACTTCAGTGCGCCGGGGGCGGCCAATTATCCGCCCCCGCATCACACAGTTTCGATCCGGCCCTTGAAAAACGCGCCCTCTTCTATTCTGAGGGACGGCGTGCGAATGTCCCCGGTCATTGTGGCGCTTGCACGGAGGGTGGTTCTCTGCGTGGCCTCTAAGTTGCCTTCGACACTGCCCAGAGCGACCACCTCGGAGGCCCGCACATCTCCGTACAGCCGGCCGCCTATCCCGATAGTCAACCGGTGTGCCGAAATCTCTATGTCGCCCTGGATCTCCCCGTTCACGAGGATGTTCTCCTGGCTGGACAGACGGCCCTTAATCGTCACGGTCTGACCGATGAGAGTAGCCTCTGCGCCCACGAGATCGGAAACCGCAGTCTCCTTGGGAGTCCCTTCCGCCATTTTCCGCGCCACCGGCTCGGCAGTCTGGCCGATGTCGTAAAACTGCAGCCGGCAGGCGTTACAGTGGTACAACTGCAAGTCGGCCACGAAGAGCCTCCGCACCACATCGGAAGGCGTTTGATAGAGGCGATCGGTGGGATCGCGCTCGGAACGAACTTGCAGCCGGTCGCTTCCACAGCTCGGGCAGCGGATGGTGCGATTCGGGCTGAGGATCGGCGAGGCGCCCATGAAACGAAGATGGTATCCTATTGCAGCACCTCCGGCACACCGGCCGAGGATAGCCGTCTCACCGCTAGACTGGACAAGACGAGCTAACTCCGCAACCAGCCGAGCGGGAACGGCCGGCTACCGTTCGCTATTCCGCTGCCGGGCACCCTTCTATCGAAACTAATGACGGTGCAAGGCAGGGGTCCGAATCCATCGAGAATTTCTTGGAAGCCCTCTACCAGCGGCGCGGCCATGAGTGACGCAACCCGGAACCGACCTATTCCGCTGAGGACAAAGGGTCGGCAATAGCCGCTCCCCGGCTTACTTTGACGCCGCCATGCTACGGTCGTTTCGGGGTCGATGCAACACTCTCCCTGCGAGTTCTGAATGGCGCTACGAGAGCCAAAAATGACCAAACGAACCCAACTTGTCGTGTGTTTTCAACAAATCCAAGGAAGAACGAACCCAAATCTTGCCACTTGGTTCCGCGGAGTGGGTAATGCGGAGTCAGTAATAGCGTGGGACCGCCGGATCGATTTCCAGGCTCCAGCGGTCTATCCCGCCTGCCATGCTCCGGCAGTTTTCGAGCCCCTGCCGCGACAGCCAGTCGACCACCTGCAGGCTGCGCATACCGTGGTGACAGAACACCACCAGAGGCCCGGAAGCCGCCAGCAGGGATTCGAGCGACTGCGGCACGCTGCGCATGGGAATCAGCTCGGCGCCGTCGATATGCGCCTGCCGATGCTCGAACGGCTCGCGAACGTCTACCATCCGGATCTTCTCGCCGGCGTCCATCCGCCGCTTGACCTCCTGGGGATCGATCTCCATCTCCGCCATGTCAGCCCTCCGAAATTCATTATCGCGTCTGGCGGCCGCACACAACGCCCAACTCGGGCACCCTAGCGAGCGAACTAAGCCACCACCCACCAGCCGCCAACCACCACCCACGGCGAGCGAAGCTCGCCCACACGGGTTGACGTTCGACCCGAACTCGCTCATACTCGGGTAGGATGCCAACCCGAGAAGAACGTATCGCGCTCCTCCAGGGGACCCTGGACCTGCTGATCCTCCGTACCCTGCTCTACGGTCCGCAGCACGGGCAGGGAATTGCCCGCGCCATCCAGCAGCAATCCGCGGAGGTCTTGCTGGTGGATCATGGCTCCCTCTATCCGGCGCTGCAACGCCTGGAAGCCGCCGGATGGATCGGCGCCAAATGGGGGACCAGCGCGAACAAACGCAAAGCCCGCTTCTACGCGCTGACCAAGGCCGGCCGCGCGCAGTTGGCGCGGGAGACCAGCCAGTGGCGGCGGCTGGCGGCCGCTATCGGGCGCGTGCTAGGGCCGGAAAGAGCGGAGGGTTAAACCATGTTCCGGCGGCGCGTGCGCAAACCGGAGGATTTTGCCGAAGAGATTCAGGCCCATTTGGAACTGGAGGCGGACCGCCTGCGTGCCGAAGGCCTCGCTCCCGATGACGCCGGTGCGGCTGCGCGGCGTGGTTTCGGAAATCTGGCCTTGGCGCAAGAGCGCCATTACGAGTCGGCCCGGTGGCTCTGGTGGGATCAATTGCGCCGGGACGCCAGTTACGCCGTGCGCGTGCTTTCGCGCCGTCCCGGCTTTACCTCGATCGCCGTGCTCACGCTGGCTCTCGGCATCGGCGCCAACGCTCTGGTCTTCAGCGTGGTCAACGCGCTGGTGCTGCGCCCGCTGCCCGTCGCGCAGCCCGAGCAAATGGTGTTTCTCGAATCCTCCAGCGGCGCTGGCCAATCGTTTCCCAACTACCGGGATCTTCGCGACCGGAACCAGGCGCTCGCAGGCTTGGTGGGTTACCGCATCGCGCCCATGGAGCTGGACTCGGACGCCGGCGCCGGCCGCATCTGGGGTTATCTCGCGACAGGCAACTATTTCGACGTGTTGGGTGTCGCTCCTTTGATGGGCCGCTTCTTCCATCCATCCGACGACGTGCGGCCCGGCGCCAGCCCATATGCTGTCCTGAGCTATGGCTCCTGGCGTTCGCGCTTCGGCGGCGATCCGGGGATTGTCGGCAAAACGATCCGCATCAACCGGCTGCCGTACACCGTCGTCGGAGTGGCGCAGCCCGATTTTCACGGCACGGAACTGTTCTACTGGCCCGAAGTTTGGGTGCCCATGATGATGCAGGCGCAAATCGAGGCGGGCAATTCCTGGCTGGAGGAGAGATCCACTTCCGACACCTGGATCGTCGGACGGCTCAAGCCCGGCGTCTCACCGGCGCAGGCGGAGACGAACCTGAACGCCGTCGCCGCCCAGCTTGCGCGCGAATATCCGGTTAACAACGAAGGGCTGCACTTCAAACTGGCGAAGCCTGGGCTGGTCGGCGATCTCATGGGCGGCCCCGCGAAAGCATTCACGCTCGGCGTGCTGGGTCTGGCTGCCGTGGTTTTGCTCGCCGCGTGCGCGAACCTGGCGAGCCTCGTCACCGCGCGCGCCGCCGATCGCCAGCGCGAGATCGCCATCCGCCTCTCCATCGGCGCCGGCCGGGGCCGCGTAGTGCGGCAGGTGCTGACCGAAAGCCTGGTTCTGTCGCTGGCCGGCGGCGCGGTGGGTTACGCGCTGGCAGTCCTGCTCTCCCGCGCGCTGACCCAGTTTCGTGCGCCCATGGATTTCCCGGTGCAGTTCAATGTGAATCCGGATTGGCGCGAGTTCCTCTTCGCTTTCGCCGCCGCCATCGCCGCCGGAGTCCTTTTCGGCTCGGCGCCGGCGTGGCGCGCTTCCAAAACCGATTCCAATACAGTGCTCAAAGGTGCGCCCGCGAGCGGCGGCCGGCAGCGCCTGGCCACACGGGATCTGCTGGTGGTGGTGCAGGTAGCCCTCTGTTTCGTGCTGGTATCGGCATGCCTGCTCGCGGTTCGCGGACTGCAACACGCGCTGAACATGCGGTTGGGCTTCGATCCGCGCCACGTTTCCGTGGTTGCGTTTGATCTGGGACTCGCCGGATACGGCGAAGAGCAAGGCCACGATTTTCAGCGGCGCGCGCTCGAACGTGTCGCACAACTGCCGGGAGTAACTTCCGCCGCCTTCGCCAATTCGCTGCCGCTTAGTATAGACCAGTCTCACACCACCGTATTTCCGGGAGACAAGTCCAGCTTGCGGCCCTCGGACGGCCGGTGGGCCACCTTTTATCAGGTTTCGCCCGGCTACTTTGCGGCCATGGAAACGAGCTTGTTCGCCGGCCGGGACTTCACCTGGAGCGACGACCGCAAATCTCCACGCGTCGCCATCGTGAATGTGGCGTTCGCCAGGCAGGTCCTCAACACCGCAAATCCGGTCGGCAAATATTTCCGCCACGGCCCCGGCGGAGGCTTGGTCCAAGTGATCGGCATGGCCGAAGACGGCAAGTACGAGAGTCTCACCGAGCGGCAGCGGGCAGTGGCGTTTTGGCCTATGCTGCAGTCCTACAACACCACCACCACGCTGATTGCAAGGTCCGCGCGGCCCGAGACACAGACGGTTGCGGAGATGCGACAAACAGTTGGGCAACTCGACCCTGAGATGCCGCTTTATGGGACCGGGAGCCTGCAACAGATGCTCGGCTTCGCGTTCTTCCCCGCGCGCGCGGCGGCCCTGGCCTTGGGCGCGTTTGGCGTGCTGGCCATCATGCTGGCCGTCACGGGCATTCACGGCCTCATCGCTTATGCCGTCGCGCGGCGGGTGCGCGAGATCGGCATCCGCATGGCGATCGGAGCGCGGCCTTCGCAAGTACTGCGCCTCATCCTTTTGAAAATGGCACTGCTGGTAGTCGCTGGATCGGTCATCGGTCTGGGACTGTCTCTGGCAGCCGGAGTTGCTCGCCAGCGTGGTCTATGGAGCTTCGCCGCGCGATCCGTTCGTGCTGGCAGGCGTGGCCGCCACCATGATCTTGTTAGGCGTGCTTTCATCGTGGGCGCCTACCCGGCGGGCCCTGCGAATCGATCCGATGACGGCGCTGCGTTACGAATAGGCCACAGTGTGCCGCGCACGCCACACGGCCTTCGCGAAAAACCTGTGAAACCTGAGAATCCCGATATACCGTCCCATGCGCTTGGTATAATAATCTGGTATCCGCCAAGAAGTGCTGCGTACGTTATTGAAAAACATGAAGTGTCTCATACCTATTCTTCTTCTTATTACCGCTGTCACCGGTTTTGCGCAGACTGCGACCTACCTCACAGGCCAGTCCGCGCGCCTGGTCGTCGGCCAGCCGGAATTCGATTCCGAATCCGACACCGCCACCAGCAGCATCGTAGGCTCCGTGAGCGGCGTGGCCTGGGCCAACAATATGTTGTTCGTGGCCGATGCCAACATGGTGTCCGCCGCGCCCATCAATAATCGCGTCTTAATCTACACGAACATTGCCGGACAGCTCCCGGCGCCCACCGCACCATTGAACTATACCTCGCAGTGTCCCATATGCGTGGGGGTAGCCAGCGTGGTGCTCGGGCAGCCGGACTTCGTTACCACCACGCCGATTCCGTGCATCACCCCTCCCCCCAACATCTCCACTACGACTACTCCGACCAGCCCGGTGTGTCCAACAAATGCCCCGCAAACTCCCTTGGCCAATGGTATGCGGAACCCTACGGCGGTGGCCTCCGATGGAACGCACCTGGCGGTCGCCGATACCAACAACAACCGGGTGCTCCTCTGGAATAGTATTCCAACTACGATTAACCAACCGCCCGATGTGGTGGTCGGGCAAACCGATTTCACATCTGCCGCCATCCCGGGCCAAACGCCCACAGCAACTTCGTTGCGCAACCCGCAAGGCGTGTGGCTGCAGGGCGGCAAGCTGTTCGTCGCCGATACACAGAACGACCGGGTGCTGATTTACAACTCGATTCCCAGTAGCAACGGCGCCGCCGCCGACGTAGTGTTGGGCCAGCCCAATATGACCACGTACGTGCAGATCAACATCGCCGAACAGACGACGTCTGCCGCGAACAACAACCTGCTCACTCCGGTTTCGGTGACTTCAGACGGGACGCGCTTGTACGTTGCGGATCTGGGCTACAACCGGGTGCTGATCTGGAACACAATTCCGACCACCAACCAGCAGCCGGCGGATGTCGAGGTCGGGCAGCCGAACATGGCCGGCTCCCTTCCCAACAATGCTTTTACTTGTTCAATTTCGGGAACCTGCCCGGCTACGGCCACCGGCCAGGGCGTCGAAACGGCGGCGCTCTGTACCGTTTCCAACGGAGTGGATTTCAACAACAATCCCACCTACCCCGCGCTGTGCGGGTCCACGCTGAGTTTTCCGCGCTATGCCCTGTCCGACGGAACGCGGTTGTACATTGCCGACGGCGGCAACGATCGGGTCCTGGTTTACAATACGATTCCTACCGTCAGCGGCGTCGCTGCGGACGTGATACTCGGGCAAACCAGCGATACATCCGACGAGGCCACCGACGGGTCGGACAGCCTGAACACGCCTATGGGGCTGGCCTGGGACGGCACTAACCTGTACATCGCGGACTGCTACAACCAGCGCATCGTAGTGTACACACCCAACGGACAGAACCTGCCCTACTCGGCCGTGCGGAACGCGGCCAGCATCAATATCTACGCGGTCGGCACCGTGACCATCGGCGGCACCATCAAATCGGGTGACAAGGTGACGGTCACCATCGGAGTGGCCACATCGACGACAACCGAGACCTATACCTATACGATTCAAAGTGGCGATGATGCGGCCGCGATCGTGAACGGGCTGGTGGCGTTGATTAACGCCGGCAAGGGAGATCCGAATGTGCTGGCGACAGCCGATGTGCTGGCCGATGAAGTCGTGCTGACCGCCAGGACGCCGGGTGCCCTAGGGGATAACGTGACCCTGGCCACCAGTATCTCCACCAACGCAACAGTCACCGCAGCCACCAGCGGAGCGAATCTCAGCGGAGGTGGAGATGCGGCCTCCATCGCTCCCGGATCTCTGGTGGAGATTATGGGGACGAATCTGACCAACGGGCTCACGATGTCCGCTCCCGCCAACACTATGGATCTGCCAACCAGCCTGGGAGGCGTACAGGTGGCCTTCAACGGAGTGCCCGCGCCGCTGCTGTATGTTTCGCCCACCCAGATCAACGCACAGGTTCCCTTCCAGTTCCAGTTCACCTCGGGCACCGTCAATGCCTGGGTGCGCTCGCAGAACCCCGATGGTTCGGCTACGGTAACCAATACCGTGGGCGTCAGCATTGTGCCGGCGAATCCGGGAATATTCGCGGGGACCGGCAACGATCCGCGGCCGGCGATCGCGATGCACTCCTCGAACTACGCTTCCGCGCTGATTTCGGTGGATGGCGTCGTCCACGGAGGCGACGTCGGCACCATCTGTATCGGGTCGACGGCGGCGCTCACTTCCGTCAGCGTGGCGCCCGCAACAGGTTGTACCGGCCAGACATACAACTATACGGTACAGGAAACCGATACGCTCGCGACGGTAGTCAGCGCGTTCCTGGTCTTGATGGCCAACGATCCCCAGGTAAGAGTGCAGGCGGCGGGGGAATTCACGCGTATCGTAGTGTACGCCAGGACCCCCGGCCCGGCTGGTAACGGCATTCCGATGTCGGTGGCTGTCAGTACAGGCGCACGCCTGCTGCTGACGGCGATAGGCCCCCCGCTTCCCAGCCCTGCCGTAGGAGTGGAAACATGCTGCGCGAGCACGGCGGGCGCCATGATCACGCAAACCTCGCAGGCGGTGCCTGGCGAAACCATCATGGTGTATGCCACCGGGTTGGGTTTGCCTGTCTTGACGCCGCCCGTGGCGCCGTACCTGCTGACCGGCCAAAAATATCAAGGACCGGCCAATAACACTCCGGGACAGTCGGTTTCCGCTTTGGTCAACTCTTTGTCAGCCAATGTCGTCGAAGCCGCCCTGATACCGGGGACGGTTGGTCTGTACCAGGTATCCCTGGACCTGGACAGCTCTCTCACCTCGGATCCCTTCGCGCAGTTGACCATCGCGCAGAATGACTTTGTGAGCAATGTCGTTACGATTCCGGTGATGGCTATCCCGCTGCTGTCCTCGCTCACCTGCGCTTCCACCTCGTTGAACTCGGATTCTTCGACTACCTGTACCGTCTTGCTAACCTTGGCGGCGCCTTCCGGCGGCGTGACGGTCCCGCTCACCAGTTCCAGCAGCCTGATCGACGTGCCCGTATCGGTCGCCGTGCCCGCCACTGCCACCTCGGCTACCTTTACGATTTACTCCGGCACGATCTCATCCACTCAAACTGTCACCATTACGGCCACGCTGAACGGCACCACGGCTTCCCTTGCCATTACGCTAAACCCCTCGACGACCACGCCCGACGCTCGCTTTCCGGCAAGCCTCCCAAGGGGTCGGCGGTAGGCCGTCCCGGCGACGTCGAAGCGCGCCGTGCCACCAGGCGCCGGGGCTGTACGGTTGAGAAAGGAAAGTCCTTGGCCTGGATCGCCCGCGTGCCAGCGGTAAACGACTCCACGCCGAACCGGCCGTGAGCTATTTCTTCGGCTCTAGTTTCAGGTTCATCACGGCCTGCTTACGGGTGTCGAACGAGCTGAGCGTCTTGGGCCCGCAGGAGGCGCCCTGATAATCCGCCCGCAGTTCGTAATCCACGTCCGTGCTGAGGCCGTGAAAGTAATACGCGCCCTTATCCTGTGTAATGAAAGAACGGATCTGCAGGCTCTTGGTGTTCTTGAGCTGCACTACCGCCCCGTTCACGGCTTCGCCGTTCGCGTCGGTGACCACCCCCTGCACCGTACGAATGTTGGCGTCTGCCTTCTTCTTTTCCGCGCCAGCGGGCCATGCCGAAAGCAGAAGCGCACAGACGGCCGCGGCCAGTAGCTGCCGCATCACTTCCAGTCCTCCTCGGATTCTTCCTCTTCGGCGTCCTCGAGGAAGTCCTCGTCTTCGTCCTCCTCCAGTTCGTCGGCGGACTCCAGCTCCAGAGGATCGGTTCCGATCACCTTGAGGTCCGCGCCGCACTCATCGCAACTGATGGAGTCGCCTTCATCCACGTCTTCTTCGTCCACATCAATCGCCCCATCGCATACCGGGCATGTCACCATAAATCGAAGTCCTCCCGACCACCCTACATTACATTTATCGAAAGTCCCGGGTGCTTGCAACTGTATTGTACAGCGTCTTCGAGGTTAACGAGCGGCCTGTTTGGCCAAGCGCCGCCGCGTAGTGGCCGGCACGATACCTTTCAGTCGCAAATACATAAAAAGCTGGGATCTGTGCGTGAGCTCGTGCTCCTTGACGAACTGCAGCATTTCCAGGCGCGTGACCCGCATGCCGTCCACCCGGGTAACCATGCCGGAGTAAAACTCGGGCGATTGCGCAGCCAGTTCCGCCGCGCGCTGTTCCACCGAAGCGCGCAATTCCCGCGCCAGGTCGGCGGCTCCGGCATCCGCGGGCAGCACCGCAAACTGCGCCATCTTTTCGCGGAACTGTGGCCCGCCCAGCTCTTGTTCGCCCTGCAGCAGCAGGCCCGTGAGGCCATGCCCGGCGATTAGGATATGGCGCGCGATCTCGCGGAACGTCATCAAGTCCGGAGTGGGCTTGTAGTCGAGCTCGCCGGCGGGGAACTCTTCTACGGCTTGGGCGGTGTCCTGCCGGGCCGTTTTCCAGGAATCCAGAAGCGCATCGAGTCTGACCATACGTTCCATTGTACCCGCGGGTGGTCTATGATGCGTTCAGGGCGGCGCATGGCTCAACGAATTATCTCCCACTACGAGATCCTCGAGAAGCTGGCCGAAGGTGGCATGGGCACGGTGTACAAAGCCCGCGACCTGAACCTGCCCCGGTTGGCCGTATTGAAGTTCCTGAACCCGCGCCTGGTCGCCTCGCAGGTGGCGCGCCAGCGGTTTGTCCGCGAGGCCAATGCGATCGCCTCGTTGAACCACGTGAACATCGCCACGATATACGAATTCGAAACCAAGACGGAGGAGCCGTTCCTGGTTCTGGAGTTCCTGCCGGGCGGCACTTTGGCGCAGCGAATCCTGACTGCCGGGGCTGGCCGGGGTCTTCCATTCAGCCAGGTCCTGGAGTACGCCGGGCAGATGTCCGAAGCCTTATCTTACGCCCATCAGAAAGGAATCGTGCATCGGGATGTGAAGCCGGGCAACGCGCTTTTCGCGGAAGACGGCCGGCTAAAGATCACCGATTTCGGGTTGTCGAAGCTCTGCGGAAGTTCGGACCTGAGCGAACCCGGCGTGGTGATGGGCACGCCCCGGTACATGTCGCCCGAGCAGGCGCGCGGCGCGGAGGTGGACGCACGGTCGGACATCTTCTCGCTGGGATGCGTGCTATATGAAATGGCTGCCGGCGCGCCGCCCTTTCGCGGCGCCAACGTGATAAACGAGGTTCTGAACCTGGCGCCGCCCGAGCTGCGCGAGCGGCGGCCGGAACTCTCCGAGGGCTTCGCGCAAGTAGTGGCGCGGACGCTCGAAAAGGACAGACAAAGCCGTTATCAAAGCGTGACCGAGCTGCTCGACGATCTGCGGGCGTTGCGGCGCGGCGCGGTTGTTTCCGTACGCGGCAAGGACCAAGCAGACATCGAAACGCTTTCCCTCGGAAGGCCGGAAACGCCGGCGCGCCGGAAGCGGTGGAGTACGCGTAGGGCGCTGCTGATGGCGGCAGTTCTCATGGTCGCGCTGCTGGCGTTCTTATATCTGCGCTGGCCGCCTCCCGTCCCAGCGGAACGAAGGGTAGCCGTGCTGCCTTTTCGCAATATCAACAAGGATGCTGCGGGCCAAGCCATTTGCGATGGGCTGGCCGAGATCCTCACTAGCAAGCTTACGCAGCTCGAGAAATTCCAGGGCCGGCTTTGGGTGGTGCCCGCCAGCGAGGTACGTGAACAGTCCGTGACTAGCGCGCTGCAGGCCCGCCGCGCGTTTCGCGTGAACCTGGCGATCACCGGCAGCCTGCAGCGCTTGGGCCCGCAAATGCGCTTGACGGCGAGCTTGCTGGACGCAGAAAACCAGCGGCAACTGCGTTCCTTCGATGAAACCGTTGGCGACCTGTCCGTCCTCCAGGATGCTTTCGCAGCGCGGGTGGCATCTATGCTGGATCTGGAACTTCAACCCGGCGCGCGGCAATTGCTGGCCGAGGGCCGCACGGCCGCGCCTGGCGCGTATGATTACTACGTCCAGGGCCACGGCTATCTTCGACGGTATGGTCCGCCGCAGGATGACGACAATGCCATACGCCTGTTCCGCCTGGCGCTCGAACTCGATCCGAAGTACGCGCTGGCCTGTGCAGGTTTGGGCGAAGCATACTGGCACAAATACGTGGTCACCAAAGACGCCCAGTGGATCCAACAGGCGCGTGCCTGGTGCCGGCGGGCGCTCGAGCTAAATGACCGGCTGGCGCCCGTTCATGTCGCGCTGGGATTAATTCAGAATGGCACGGGCAACCAGGCGGAGGCCATTCGCGAATACCAGCGGGCTTTGGAGTTGAGCCCCGATAACGCAGACGCCTATAGCGAATTGGCCAATGTGTATGCGGAGGCCGGCAAGCTCAGCGACGCCGAGGCCACCTACAAACGAGCGATTCAATTACAACCGGGTTACTGGGGTTTCTATAGCGACCTTGGCAGATTCTATGATACGTACGGCAGGTATGCCGATGCACAGTCGGCCTTTGAGCACGTCGTCCAGTTGACTCCCGACAACCCGAAAGGGTACGGTGATCTAGGCGGTCTTCTAGTCAGAATGGCCCAATACGACAAGGCCCTGGAAGTACTGTGGAAGTCCCCCGAAAAAACGGGAGAGATCTATTCTAATATTGGTACGGCTCTGTTTTTCCAGCGTCGCTATCGCGAAGCCGTCGATGCATTTGAAAAGGCAGCGCAGTTGAATCCCAAGAGCTACATGGTCTTGGGCAATCTGGCCGACGGCTATCGTTGGGCGCCGGGGTCATCCGCCAAAGCACCGGAGACGTACCGGCGGGCGATAGAGGCGGCGAACCGCGGTCTGGCGGTGAATCCGAATGATGTGGGCACCCTGGTCAGCGTGGCGGTCTACGAGGCCAAACTTGGCGAGAAGGGGCTCGCGCTGCCCACCATGGACAAGGCCCTGCGCCTGGCGCCGGGCAACACGATTGTGGCGTTTCAATCGGTGCTGGTTTACGAGTTGACGGGCGACCGCGACCGCGCGTTGAAGGTGCTGGAGACGGCGCTGCGGGCCGGCTATTCCTTGGGAGAAGCCAGCCGGGAGCCGGAACTGAACCATTTGCGGGAGGATCGGCGATACCGGCAGATGCTGGAGCGTCTGCACTTGAAAAGTGAAGCTGTCGGGACTCAGCAATAACTATCTGAAAAGGAGCTAGAGATGGCGAACACTGCGTACGATGTGAATATTTACTTGATCGAAGATGCGAATGGCACAGACTTTCGCGTACATCTATCGAATTCAGCGCTTTACTTGACACCCGGCGATGCCCCGAAAGTCACGTTCAATTTCCTGGGTGATAGCAACTACACTTGGACCATCGCCTTTGTCGGCAATTCGCCCTTCAGCTTAACGGATGGAGGCGCCAACACGGTAACCACCATCACCGACACGACTCCAGTGTATCTCAGCTATGATGCCAAAAACCTTACTTATGCTCAGGATTACAACTATACGGTCTCAGTTAGTGACGACAGCGGGGTTGTCGCGACCGAGGACCCCCAGGTGATCATCGGGGGCAAAGGTAGTGGCACGGGACCAATGGGGAATGGGGGGCTTCTGAGAGGCGTGGGCAGCGTGGCAATTGCCGCTGGCGCGGCGGGACTCGTGCTCGGAATTCTGGCTTACCACATGATCGCCGGACGGGATTAGCCCGGAGCGCGAACACGAAGTCAGGAGCCGGCAGGACAATGGAAATGCTGGTCGAACTGATGAGTTCACTGCCTAAGGGAGAGCACCCGGCACCGGCCGTGCCGCTTTCGAGAAAGGCCTGCGTCTGGCGCGGCGCGGTCTGGGGAGACTGGCGTCTAATGAGCGCCAAAGACGGACTATTGCCGCGAGCCGGAGCTGAGCCGTTTGGTGAGGTTTGGCTGAATTCGACTCAGAGTGAGTCATCGGAAAAAGGAGGATAGAAATGCAGGATTACACAGTGAACATTTATGTGGTCGGGGACACCAAGCAAGCGCTGCGGTTCCACTTGTCGAATTCAAGCCTGTATGTGACGCCGGATCCGACTAACCTCAAAACAGTCACTTTCACCGATCCGACATGTGCGACCGGGACTTGTAATGCCGCCGGCTGGTATGTTTACTTCAAGGACGCCTCTCCCTTCTGTACGATGACGACCGCGACCACCTGTACTCCAGTGGGGCAAGACTCGAATCATAAGATCGTGCAGGCCACAGGCAAAATGTATCTTGTCAATAACTCCCCTTTGAAACTCCAGGATTACAACTACCTGATCGAAATCGACGGCCCGCACGGCAACGTTCTCGTCAAGGAGGATCCGCAGGTGATCATTGGGGGCAAGGGGGGCAAGGGCCTCTGGGACTTTGGGCTCGTGGGCGCGGGCCTCGCGGTCCTCTTGATCGCGATTATGTCTTATCGCGCGTTTTTCGGAAAGGCCAAGGTGGCGAGATAATGCTGGAAAAAGTCGATCTGACGCGCACGATACCCAAGGAAGAATACAAGAGGCGTCTGCCTGGGTTGCAGGCGAGCCTTTACGAGCTGCAGCTTGCGACTTCCGAAGCCGGCCTGCCCAGCGTGATCGTTTTCGAAGGCTGGGAGGCATCCGGCAAGGGCACCTGCATCAACGTGCTCACCAGCCGGCTGGAGCCGCGCGCCTTCCGGCTGCAGGTGATCCACGAACCGCGCACGCATGAGCTGCACATGCCTTGGCTCTACCGGTTCTGGGGGCGCGTTCCGAATTATGGGCATATGGCCATCTTCGACCGGAGCTGGTACCGGCGCGTGCTGGAAGAGCGCGTGGAGAAGATCACGCCCAAGAGCGAGTGGCAGAAAGCCTATCGCGACATCACGGATTTCGAACGCACGCTGGCCGATGACGGCTATGTCTTCGTGAAGCTCTTCTTCCACATCAGCAAGAAGGAGCAGAAGAAGCGCTTCCGAAAGCTGGAGAGCGATCCGCTCACACGCTGGCAGGTGCAGCCGGCGGACTGGAAGCGGTATAAGCAACACGACGAGTACCTGGTAGCCATCGAAGAGATGCTGGAGCGAACCGAATCCGAATGGGGCCCTTGGACCATCGTGGAAGCTACCGATCGTTACTGGACGCGCATCGCGGTCTTCGAGGCGATCATCCGCGCGCTGAAAGCCGGCGCCGCGCGCCGCGGGGCGGGGAAGGCCTGAGCATGCTGGAAACCCTGGATCTCGGCAAGCGCCTTACCAAGCCGGAGTATGAGCGCGATCTGCTGCACTACCAGGTGCAGTTGCGCGAGCTAGCGTGGCAGCTCTACCTGCGCAAGCGGTCGCTGGTGCTGGTCTTTGAGGGCCGTGACGCGGCGGGCAAAGGCGGCTGCATACGGCGCCTGACCGAGAAGCTCGACCCGCGCGGCTACGAAGTGTTTCCCATCGCCGCGCCCGAAGGCGACGACAAGGCGCACCATTATCTGTGGCGCTTCTGGCGGCGGCTGCTGCCGCCGGATGAGAAGCAGATCCTCATCTTCGACCGAAGCTGGTACGGCCGCGTGCTGGTGGAGCGCGTGGAAACGTTCTGCACGGAAGACGCCTGGAAGCGCGCCTATCGGGAGATCAACGATTTCGAGCGCCAGCTTGTGGACGCCGGGGCCGTCGTGGTGAAGTTCTGGCTGCAGATCAGCCCCGAGGAGCAACTGAAGCGCTTCGAGAAACGCCAGGATACGCCATATAAACGCTGGAAGCTGACTCCGGAGGATTGGCGCAACCGCGAAAAATGGGGCCGCTACGACGAGGCCGTGGAAGACATGTTGCTCAAGACCAGCACGCTGACCGCGCCGTGGACGGTGGTGGAAGCCAACTTCAAATGGTTCGCGCGGGTGAAGGTCCTGAAGACCATCGTGGATGCCGTGAGCAAGTCGCTGGCGTATAAGCCGGCCGACCTGGTGGGCCCGGCTAAGGCGAAGAAGTCCGATAAGAAGAGCAAGCCGGACAAGGCGAGCAAGAAAGCATCCTAGTGTGGTGGGGCAGGCGCTTTCGCCTGCCAACAGCTAGGAAGGGACGCCGACGGAAGCGTCCGCGCCACCGGTTGTACAGACCGGCATCAGCACGGCAAACAAGTCCATTTTGAGCTCGGCGGAGCGGCGTGGCGGCATCGCATCGAAGACCACCAGGTCCTCGCCCGGCCCAAGGAGCGGCATGCTCTTCTTCAATTCCAGGAAAGTGGCGGCTCGAGTAGGCACGAAGGCATCGCCCGGGCGGACAACCGTTTGAATCACCCCTTGCGGCTGGGGAGGCTCTGTTTGCGGTTCGTCGTTGTGTACGACCGGCGCGGTCTCGATGTGTCCGTGCATGTAGGTTTTCAAGTCCTTGATGATCCGTTCCTCAGTGGCCCGATACCCCAGCTTTCGGATTACATCCTTCAGTGCGAACGAGAGCATGAAGGCTAAAACGGCGCCGCCTATGAGCCAGAACGATCCGACGCGTATGGCGTTGTTGTGGCGCAAAGCCAACATCAGGCCCGCTGTGATCAGCAGCAACAGCCCTGCCGTCTGGTGCATCCACCGTGTCGTGTGCTTAAGTCTTTGCTCGGCAACTGGCGCATCCCAAGTCATCGTATCCTCCTGAAGGCACTCTTAAAGCATTCCGTGCTCCATTCGTAAGGGCAGTGTATCTTATTGAAAAAACAGCCACTGTCGCGGGCCTGGCGCGGGGTTGAAGGACAGGGTTGGCACCCTGCACGACGAGTCGAGTGACAGGGCTGTCACTTTGACCGGGCGGTTTGCGGGGTCGGCGCGCATGCCCGGTTTCGGGCCTGGGATGGCAGTCACAAGCTTCCAAAGAGAAGCCAGCCCGTACTCCGACCCGATATTTCAATCACCTACAGTCCCCTCCCATGCCCCCAAAGCCAGAAACCGGCCGCTGCCATGCTACCGTGTGTTCAGAAGGGCCAGCCGACGCAACAGGCTGCCACGCTCGGAAACCTCGAGACTTAGCTAAACCCCCGACCAATGAGCCGCAATGACACGAAATGAAACATTTTGTAACACTCTTTGCGAGAATTTGCCCGAGACGACGCCTGACGAAGGCCAGCCAATTCAACGAGATGGCGTGCGCCATCGCCAACGATTTCGACACTTTTCGACACATTCGACGCTCTACTGTTGAATCCCGCGATGCCGTCTCTGTTATCACCGCTTCTCCCGGTTTCCGTCCGAACGCGCGCGGGAAAGGGATACTCTACGGCACGACTGCGTACGCCGGGACTACGACGGCTTCGCGCGGCGCTTCGGCGCAGTCACGAACCATAGCGCGCGCGGATGCGGACGGTGCGGTCGAGTTCGTCGAGCACTTCAAGCACTTTGCGGGCGAGGTCGGGTTCGGGCGGATGCTTCTCGAGCCACCGCCGCACTTCGCGCGCGGCGGATTCGCTTTGCTGGCCGCCGATGAAGGCGTTGAGCCAGGCGAGGACGAAGAAGATTTTGCGGTCGCGCTTGAATTGGGGCAGGGAATTGAGCGCGGGCTCCAGATACGGCAGCGTGAGGGCCGATTGGTTCCAATAATTGAACGCTTCCAGGCTCTGTTGCACCCAATCTTCGGGCAGCGCGCGATTGTTGCAGTAATCGTCGAAATAGTGCTTCTTGGTGGCGTCGTCGGGCTGCGCGGCGCCGGCCACGTAGGCGTACTTGCGGCCGTCGCCGGTAGAGTCGCGCTGTTGTTCGGCGCGAAAGAGCGCGGGCGCTTCGGGATCGGCGTGGGCGAGCAAAGCTTCGATCATGATCCAACGGTCCAGAGGCTTGATCTCCAGGCCCGGCACGGTGGACTTGCCGGCCAGCAGGCTCTTCAACCGCGCGAGCGCTGGGGGCGTGACGGCGACAGAGCGGAAGGCGCGGTAATAAAGGATGCGCAGGCTGAGGTCGGGGGCGTTGTCGACGCGGCTCTCCAGTAGGGCTTCGAGGTCAGTGGCTAGGGAACTGCGCTGCGGGTCCGAGAGGTAGCGCTGGAAGGCGGTGGTGGCGTGGGCCAGCACGCTTTGGGTCAGCGCTTCATCGGTTTCCGCGGGGAGTGCTCGGATCGCTAGATGGAGATAGCTGGAGGGGGACATCTGCATTTCGCGCACGGCGTCCCATAGGGCTCCCCAGATTAGGGCGCGCTGGAACGGGTTGTTGACGGCGGTAGGGCAGGCGCTTCCGCCTGCCAACTCCGTTCTGTGCAGGCTGCGTTCGTCCAGGAGGAAGCGGCCGTAGGCGTAGTCGCGGTTATTGGCGAGCACCCAGGCCGGGCAGGGCTTGCCGACTGCTTCCGGGATAGCCGCTTCGGAATCGAGGAGCTGGGCTGGGATGGTCAACGGCGCGCCTTCATCATAGGCCAGCAGAAGTTCCGTACGGATGGGCCACAGGTGGCCTTCCGATAGCACGTCCTTTTGTCGCAGGGTGAAACGGTCGATGCTGCCGCCGTTGCACGACCAGGCGACATCCACCTGGGGCATGCCGCGCTGTTTGATCCAGGCGTCCGCCCAGGCCTGGAGCGGCTTGCCGGAGGCGCGCTCATAGGCATGAATCAGGTCGCTCCATTCCGCGTTCCCGTAAGCGTGCTCTTGCAGAAACAGGCGTACGCCATCGCGGAAGGCAGTTTCGCCGATTACGTACGAAAGCTGGCGGAGCAGGCCGGGCGTCTTGGAATAGACAATCGCGCCGTAAGCCGATTTCGCATCTTTCAGGTTGGGGATCTCCTGATGAATCGGAGTGGTCCCCTGCGTGGCATCGATGGCGTAGGCGGCCGGCTTGAACGATTGATAGAAGCGCTTCCAGATCTCATCGGGCGGATTGAGCGTGGCCAGAGTCTCGTAGGCCATGTACTGGGCGAATCCCTCTTTCAGCCACAGGTCGTCGAACCAGCGCATGGTGACGAGATCGCCGAACCATTGGTGGGCCGTCTCGTGCAGGATCAGGGCGGCGCGCTGGATCTTGTCGCCGGCGGTGGGCACGGAGCGGAACAGGACGGATTCTTCGCGCAGAAAGGTGGCGCCGGCGTGTTCCATGCCGCCGAATGCGAAGCCGGGAATCAATACCAGGTCGTACTTACCGAACGGGAACGTGTGATGGAAATACTCGGCCATATGGCGAACGCCCGCGCGCGTGATGCGCAGGACTTCGGGCGCTTCCTGGCTGGCGCGATCGAATTTCGACTGGCGCACGTAGAGGCGAAATCCCTCACCGGGAATCATGCGGAAGGGCCCGGCGGCGAAGGCGAACAGGTAAGTGGGGAGGGGGCGCGTTTCGGCGAAATCGGTGCGGCGGAAGCCGGGCTTGGCGGGTTCGGCGTGTTCGATGCGGGTGTTGGAGACGACGGTCCAGTTATCGGGCGCGGTAATGTCGAAGTCGAAGCGCGCTTTCAGGTCGGGCTGGTCGAAACAGGGGAAGGCTTGGCTGGCGTCCATGGGAACGAACAGGGAGTAAATGTACTCGGCGCCATCGTCGCTGTCGCGGTAGCGGGTGATAGCGCGGCCGGAGGTGGCGATGGCGGATTCGAAGCTGAGCGCGATGGTATTGGGGCCCGTTGTGAAGAAGCGGCCAGGGATTACGATGTGGCCATTGGCGCTTTCGGTTTCGGCGGGCGCGCCGTTGACGGAGATGTGGGTGGTGGAGCCGTCGCGGAAGTCCAGCGCGATTGGGTCGTGGGCGGCGGAGAGTTGGAACGTAATTTCTTCGCGGCCGGGGAGGCGGTCGGCACCGGGCGCCAAGTCGAGGGACAGGCGATAGCCCACATCCGAGATGCGGGCGGCGCGCTGGCGGGCTAGGTCGTGGGAGACGCCCTCGGTGGCGGATTGGGCGGGGAGGGTCATGGAAAGAAGGAAAGAGACAAGCAAGAATGCCGGCGAACTGAAGTTCGCCGCGGGCGAGCAAAGCTCGCCTTGGCAGGCGAAACCGCCTGCCCCACCGCAATGTTCAAATTGCACCACCAAGGTCTTTCGGGAAAATGTAGAACCTCCAGCAGGCGAACTGAAGTTCGCCGCGGCACGCCTAAGCGTGCGCCACGTCATGCCTGGTAGACTTTCTCTCCGGATACATAAGTGGCTTCGATGGTGATTGTTTTCTGTTCGGAGTTGAAGTGATACTGGACGATGTCGGCACGGTCGCCAGGCGACAGACCTGCCAGGCGTCCTGGCACGCCGCCGGCGCGCGCGGCGTTGGTGGTGGCCATGCGGACGGCGTCGGCCAAGCTGAGCCCGGCGATGCGCATGAGGTTCTCGATACCGCGGTCCATGCGCAGGGCGGAGCCTGCCAAGCGCTCCTGGCCTAGCAATACCACGCGGTTATCGGCGGTTAGTTCAACCGCTTGTTCACCCAATTGATACCGTCCGGGTGGGCATCCGGCGGGCGCAGCGGCGTCGGTGATCAGGACCGAACGATCCAGGGTCTTGGCGCGCAGGGCGACCTTCAAGAAAGAGGGCGGCAGATGGATGCCGTCCACGATGAAATCGGCCATGAGGCGGTCTTCGGCAAGCTGCTCCCAGATGTAATTTGGGTGGCGGCGCATGACGGCATGGGCGCCGTTGCCTAAGTGGGTGGAGAGCGTGGCACCGGCGCTGACGGCATCGGCGATCTGCTGGGCGGTGGCACTCATGTGACCGATGCTGGCCACTACGCGTTCGGCGGTGATAGCTTCGATATAAGCGGGCGCCTCCGGCCAATCTGGCGCTAAGGTGACGATGCGCACACGGTTACCGGTGGCCTCCTGCCAGCGACGGAATTCGTCGAGATTGGGGGGGCGGACCCAGCGGCGGGGATGGGCGCCGCGGGGGCCATCGTCGGGCGAGATGTGGGGGCCTTCGACGTGAAAGCCGTCGATGGCGGCGCCTTCACGGAGCGTTTCCTTGGCGAGCGTGAGGTTGCGCAGAGCGCCCAACATGTTTTCCGGGGAGCCGGTGATAACGGTGGGATAAAAGCGCGTGACACCAGTCGAGAATAATGTGCGGATGGATAGCCCGATTTCTTCCAGCGTAGATTTTGGATTGTTATAGTCCACGCCATGAAAGCCGTTCACCTGGATGTCGATCCACCCTGGGCTCAGGTAGAGGGAAGCTGGCTGGGAGGCGGGCTCGACCGCCGAGATGGCGGCGTCGAAGGCAACCCGTACCGGCGTTCCAGTGGAGGTTTCAATTCCGATACAATTCATGCAAGCTCTGCTTTATTCACAGGATTGCCACAATTCGAGGCGGCCAACCTCAAGACATTTCAGCCTCACAAAATTGTTGAAAATTGGGTAAAAGCGAAAATTCGAACTGGCGTTGGCGGCGCGCATAGGCTAAAAAAGAATAGTCCATCGGCTGCAGCGCATCCCGGAAAGCAAATCTCGGGGGAGGTGGCGTTCCGGGGTGTGCATGCAGCGTCCTTACCTGTCAACGCCCACTGGCTGTCGCGCGTACACCGGCGACAGCCATCCATAGCGGTCCGGCGCGGCGCCGTTAATCAGCGCGAAGAACTCCTTTTGCAGCTTTTCGGTAATGGGTCCGCGCTGGCCTTTGCCGATCGGAATGCGATCGACGGAGCGGATTGGCGTAATCTCGGCGGCGGTTCCGGTAAAGAACACTTCGTCGGCGATATAGAGCATCTCGCGCGGGATGATGGTTTCGACGACCGGGATATCGAGGTCCCGGGCCAGGTGCAGGACGCTGTCGCGGGTTACGCCGGGCAGGACGGAGGCGCCCAGCGGGGGCGTGAGGATTCGGCCGTCACGCACCACGAAGATGTTCTCGCCGGAGCCCTCGCTGACGTAGCCGGCTTCATCGAGCGCGATGCCTTCGGTGTAGCCGTTGGTGAGGGCCTCCATTTTGATCAACTGCGAATTCATGTAATTCGCGCCAGCCTTAGCGAGGGCGGGCAGGGTGTTGGGGGCGATACGCTTCCAGCTCGAGACGCAGACGTCGACGCCTTGGGCGAGGGCTTCTTCGCCAAGATACTTGCCCCAGACCCAGCAGGCCAGGTAGACATCCACTGGGTTGTTCAACGGATTGACGCCGACGTCGCCGTAGCCCCGGATCACGATGGGGCGGATATAGCAGGAGTCCATGTGGTTGACGCGCACCAGTTCCTGCATGGCTTCGGCGAGCTCCGCGTGCGAGTAGGCGACCTCCATGCGGTAGATTTTGGCGGAATCGAGCATGCGCCGCACGTGTTCGGGCAGGCGGAAAATGGCGGGTCCGGCGGGCGTGGCATAACAGCGTATCCCTTCGAAGACGCTGGTCCCGTAGCTCACGACGTGAGACAGGATGTGTATGTTGGCTTCTTGCCAGGGTATGAAGCGACCGTTGCGCCAGATTTTTTCGGTGGGCTGCAGCATGGCTTAATTATAACGTAGGGATTTGGAATTGCGGTTCGTTTAGAATAGCCAATTATATGCGTGTTGCGGTGCTTTCGGACATCCACGACAATCTCTGGAACCTGGCGGCGGCCATCGACTACGTCAGCGCGGCGGAAGTGTTGATCTGCTGTGGCGACCTGTGCTCGCCGTTCGTGATGGATCAACTGGCGCGGTTTCCGGGGCAGGTGCACATCGTGTTCGGCAACAACGATGCGGATCTTTTCCGGATCACCCGGAAGTCGTCGGACCGCGTGCGCGTGTACGGGGAGTTTTTCGAGACGGTCCTGGATGGACGCAAAGTCGCGGTGAACCATTTCGACTACATCGCGCGGCCGATCGCGGCGTCGGGTCTGTACGACATGGTGTGCTACGGGCACAATCACGAATTCAGTGTGGCGCGGGTCGGGCGAACGCTGGCGATCAATCCGGGGCCGATCATGGGGGCGCGGTTTCCCGGTGGCAAGTGGGAAGATGTGGCGGCGACGTTCGTGATGGTGGACACGGAGAGTCTATCGGTGGAGGCGTTCGAGGTTGGGGAGGGGCGGGTGGTGAAGGCGCAGGAGTTTAGGGTGGCGGAGGGTTGGCCGGTCAAGTAAGTTTCCATAATATCCGTTATCAGAAGTTCCGCTCGCCCTGCAGGGCCGACGCCAATCAGCGAGATACATCCAAGAGTGCTGCTTTGATTGCCCAGAAACCCTGTTCAAGCTGGCCTTTTGAGAATCGCTCAATCAGAAATACCGGCTCTCGGAACATTCGCACGTAGTATTCGCATGCCCGGTCAAGATCGAAGATCACTTGAGCGTCCCAATACCAAGGGCGCGACTTCTCCGGGGGGATATCCCGTTCAAATAGAAACGCAACGAACTCATCGAAAGACGACTGGCTGATGTCGTGAACGGTGTTCGCTTCTCGCACGATATCGGCAGTATAACTCTGCCTACAAGCTTCCAGCAGCCGTTTGAGCGTCCGGCAGCACCGGCAAGACGATGTACGAGGCGTGCCGCGCTTCGTGCCATACGGTTTGCTGCACCTTACGGAAGTTGGCGTCCGTTTCGGGCTGGCGTCCGGTATTTGTATTGCGCGAGAAATGGGGGAAATTGCCGCTCGCAACCTCGACGCGGATTTTGTGCCCTTTGCGAAAGAGGTTGCTGGTATTGCCCACGTCCACGGCTATCGGGTAGGACATCCCCGGCTCCATGAACTCCGGGCTTTGGAACGAGTTGCGATAACGCACGCGGAGAATCCCATCGGTCAGGTTCATGGCGAATCCATCGGGCCAGACGTCCACCAGCTTGACGGTGAAGTCGGTATCGGGCGCGCTGCTGGATATCCAGAGCCTGGCGTCGATGGGGCCCGTCACGCGCAAATCGGCAGCGAGCGGTGCGGAGCTATAGACGAGCACATCGGGCCGCGCTTCCACTTCGCGCTGGTCCACGGGCCCCCACGGAAGCATATTCGGAAAGCAGCAGGTGCCGCCTCCACGCGTGGGGACGGGATTGGCCGGGTCGTACGTGTACCGATCGGGTTTTTCGCTGGGGGGTTTGGCCGGGCTAAGTGTGCCGCCGCTATGCAGATAGAACTTCGTGAAATTCGTGCCGGCCACGGGCCAGCCGGCGTAATCTGTCCAGGTATTCTCGCCCATGGTGAACACGTGAACTGGCGGCGGGATTTCTGTACCCTGCCCCTTCAGATGGCGATCCAACCAGTTCAGGATCAACCTGGGCAGGTCGGCTGCTGCGTCTGGTCCGAAATCGATGTCGCCCACTTTGCGGCCGGCGCCTTGGTGTGCCCAAGGGCCTACGATCAAGTACTGATCTCCGCGCCCGGCGGCGGACGCATGCTGCCGCATCTGGGCGAAATTCTCGAGCGTGCCCCGCTGAAACATGTCGTACCAGCCGGTCTGATGCAGCACCGGGAGATCGATGCTGGCGTACGAATCCTTCCAGCGCAGCGGCTGCCAGAAAGCATCGTTGGCGGGGTGCGCGATCCACTCGCGGAAGAACGCCGGGTCGTGATGGGCTTCGCGCAAGGCATCGGTCAGGGGCAGACCCACGAAGATCTTCTCCCATTCGGGCCGGGTCTTTGGAAGATGCGCGAGATCGGGCTGCTTGCCATCCATGGTGGCGGCCCACATCTCGAGAGTGCCGAGGTTCAGCGCCCCGCCCTGGTAGATGGTGCCGTCGTAGATGTCGGACGGACTGACCATGGAGATCAAGCCTTTCAAGTGCGGATTGTGGCGGGTGGCGGCCAGCCATTCGACCATGGCGCCATAGGATCCGCCTGCCATGACCACTCTGCCATCCGACCAGGGCTGCGAAGCAATCCAGTTGATGGCATCGTCTCCGTCCGGGGCTTCGTGGAAGAAAGGGTTCCATTCTCCCTCGGATTGGAAGCGCCCGCGCACATCTTGCGCGACCAGAACGTAGCCGTGGGGGACGAGGCCGGCGGCGCTCTCGCCCTCCGCCTTGCCGTAGGGAGTGCGCCATAGAACCGCGGGAAACTGGCCGGGAGCGTCGGGGCGGCGGATGTTCGTGGAGAGCGGTACGCCATCGCGCATGGGGACGCTGACGTTGTTTTCGCGGAGGACGCGGTAGGCTGGAGCTGGTTGCTGGGCTGGAAGCGAGGCGGCGAGACATGCAAGGGCTATTAGGGATCTTTGGATCATCTCGGTTGGTATACGGACGGCGGGAGGGAAAAGACCCAAAAGGCGTGCGTTACGGCGCGGGAGCGCGGATGGCGCGGCCGGGCGTCACTGCTTGCAAACGGCCCTCGCTCACCACCGGTACGCCGTTGACCAGTACATAGCGAATGCCGACGGAGTATCTCGCTGGCTGCTCGTAGGTGGCGGCGTCCGCCACGGTGGCGGGATCGAAGAGCGTAAGATCCGCGTCGGCGCCCTCGCGGATGCGGCCTTTAATCCGCATCATGGGAACGCGGTCCTGTAGGCGCTGGGCAGGCATCAGGCTCATTTTGCGGATGGCTTCCATCAGGCTGAGCGTGCCGGTTTCGCGCACGTAGCGGCCCAGGACGCGCGCATACGTTCCGGCGCTGCGCGGGTGGCCCTTGCCATTCGCCAGCGCGCCGTCGCTGGCGATCATCGCAAACGGGCTCGCAATAGCAGCCTGCAGCGCGGAGTCTGGAATCATGTGCAGGATGACGCCGCCTCCCATCCGGCGATAGCGCGTGAACGATGCTGCGGTGAGGCGCTCTCCGGTTTCGGCCCACTGTAGGTCATGGAAATCGATCCCCAACACGGATTGCCAGCCAGGATCGAAGGCCGCCGATTCGATGGCGGTCATGGCTGCGGTGTAGGGGTAAAGCTCGGTGGTGACGGCGAGCTTGCGCGCTTGGGCTTCGGCGATCATCTGCAACAGGCGGGGCGTCGCGCGCAGTCCGCTGCTGGTGATGTGGCACACGTGCAAAGGCGCACCGGTGATCGCGGAGGCGGCCAGCACCTCTTCGAGGGCCGGCACGCTCTCCTCGCCCGCGCTACGCAGGTGGACGAAGCAGGCGGCGTGGAAACGGGCGGCGACGCGAAACATCTCGAGGATTTCCCAGCGCGAAGCAGCGGGTGTGTAGTGCATGCCCATGCCGACTCCGGCGGCGCCCTGCAGCAATCCCTGCTCGATGCGCCGCTGGCACTCGGCGATCTCCTCTTCGGTAGCCGCGCGGTGGGCGGCATCGCCGGTGGGCAGGAAGCTGCCAGGGTCGTGCATCACCAGCATGCGCACGGGAATGTGGCCGACCGCGGCGCCGTAGTTGATCAAGGTCTGGCCCTGGCGCTTGTCATACCAGGCCTTCACGTCGGCCACCCCGACTTCCATTTCGAGCGCGGACGTGACGCCATCCATGGCCTTGTAGCGGTAGTTCTCGGTATCTTGCCCGTGGCAGTGCAGATCGATGAAGCCGGGCGCGACCACCAGTCCCGTGGCATCGATGCCAGCCTGGCCTTCGAGCGGCGCAGTGGAGATTGCCTCGATCGTGCCGCGGGAAATGCCAAGATTGCGTACGGCATCCAGGTTGCTTTCCGGGTCGACGACGCGGCCGTTGCGGATGACCAGGTCGTACTGCTGCGCCTGCAGAAGCTGCGGCAGACACAGGAGGAAGAGCCAGGCTGCGCGCATGGGAGGCTGCTAGGCCGCCTTGCGGGACAGCACGGGGCGAATGATCAGAGTGACGACCACCATGATCACCGACGCAATGGGGATGACCAGCAGTGCGCTCTTCAGTTTCGAGGCATCGCTTCCGGCGATGGCTCCGATGATGCGCGAACTGACGGCCAGGCCGATCCAGCCGCAGGTGATGGCGAGGCCCATGGCGGTGGCGGTCATCCTCGGAAAAGCGTCACCGACCATGGCGAGCGTGGTGGGAAAGACGGGGGCCATGGCCAGGCCGGCGCAAAACACGAGGATGCCTGCCACATAGGCGTCGGTGGTTTGGAGCATGGCGTAGGTGGTGCCGGCCATCAGGATGGATGCGATCAAGGTGACGGTTGGCGCGGAAACCTTAATAAGGATCGGCGATACCGCTACGCGGCCGACAAGCAAGCCCAGCGCGAAACCGAGCGACAGAATGCCCAGTGCACGACCTTCCGGGATGCCTTGCGCGACCAGATGCCTGGGGAGCCAGTTCCATACGCCCACCTCACAGGTGACGTATAGGAACAGCAGAAGGGAAAGAAGAAATAGGATGGGGCGACCCAGCAGCGCGCCGGCTTCACCGAGTTTGAAGCCGCGCTCGCCGGTGGGGGGAGGCATGCGGGTGACGGCATGCAGCAGGAAGGTTCCGACGGTGAGCACCGCTACTAGGTAGCACAGGGCGATGGTGTTGCCCGACAGGAAGTATGCGCCGATGAAGGGAGTGGCCAGGCCGCCGAGGCCGAAGAAGAGGTTGAGCAGATTAAGCGTGGTCGCGCGCCGCTCCTCGCTGATGTCGCTGACCAGCGCGTTGGCTGCGGTGACGATGATGCCGCCGCCGACGCCGAGCGCCAGGAAGACCGGCAGCAACGCGGCTCCAGGCGCGCTGGGCACGATGAACAGGGAGGCAGCGATGAGACCGAGGCCCAGCAGCAGGCCGGTCTTCTTGCCTTTGTTATCGATCAGCGGTCCGACGGCGAGCGAGGCTATGATCAGGCCGATGGCTTGGGCCAGGGCTATGTTGCCATTCTGGTCGGGTGTGAGGCCGTACTTGCGGGAAAGCTCGGGCAGCAGCGTGCCCAGCATGGCCGCAATCAAGCCGTAAACAAAGATGGCCAGAATGGCGGCGGGGATCAGGCGGCTCTTAGAGATGGGCGCGGACATAGAGAGGACATCGTACCAGAAACCCTCGGGTCTGAAGCATGGGCGGGCGAAGGCGCCAGGCGAAGTGAACCCGCATGTCCATCATGCCCCCTTGTCAACCTTGCGCGCGGTTGTGCCGGTTGATACGATCGGGATGGCCTAAAGTGCGAACAGTTCCCTTCCTCGAATCAATCCGGATTATCGGGCGCGGTTCGCTCAATTGGATCGCGGAGCGGCCCATCGTGGTCTCGTTCGAGGTCACCGACTCCTGTAATTGCTACTGCCGGCACTGCGACCATGGCGGGCCGCGGGACGACAGCGCCAATCTGCAGCCGTCCGATTACCGGCGCTACATGGAAGCGCTGCGGCCGTGCGTGGTGCAGGTTTCGGGCGGTGAGCCGATGTTGCGCGACGACCTGTTGGAGATCGTGCGCCACATCAAGTCCGGCGATGGCCTGCCGTATACCATCCTGGTATCGAACTGGTCGCTAATGACCGAGGAGCGCTACCTGGAGCTGCGCGCGGCGGGCGTGGACCAGTTTTCTGTGAGCCTGGATTTCCCCGATGAACGGCACGACGACTTCCGCCTGCATACGGGACTCTACCGGCATCTCAGCGAGATCGTGCCGCGCCTCGCGCGTTTGGGGCATGACGATATCGTGTTGAACAGTTGCATCACCAGCGCCAACGTGGGCGAGATTGCAGCTATCGCCGGGAAGGCGCGGGAATGGGGCGTCAACCTTTGCTACAGCGCCTACTCGCCGAAGCGCACCGGATGCCGCGACTACTTCCTGAACACGCCCGAGCAGCTTCGTTTATTGAACCGCGGCCTGGACATGGTGGAGCTGATGCGCGATGACACCAACTGGATCGTCAACACCACCAGCACGCTGGAGGCGACGCGGCGCTACTTTGGCGATGGCCGCACGCCCGGTTGTAAGGCCGGCCTGCGATTTCTGGTGGTGCGGAGCAACGGGATGTTACAACCGTGTTCCATGCAGTTCCGCCAATATCCACTGGAGGAGCGCGAGCGGATGGCGCGCGAGTTCACGGCGCACAACACGTGCGACCAGTGTTATGTCTCTATCCGATCGTACCTGGACAAGAGTTTCCCACAGCTCGCGGCGGAGAATGTGACTAAGTTCTTTTCGTTACGCGTGCGCCAGCCGGATTAGCGGTTCGTGGCAGATGCGGCGGATGTAGATAGTGAAGCTGCCGCCGTTACAGGCGCGGCAACCGGATCGCCGATGCGCATTTCAGCCCAGTCGTAGCCGAATTCCTTACCGCAATCCAGACATACAACATAGGTACCGCGGCGCGCGCCGGCGGAAAGCGGCGAGAAACCGGATCTCCGCGCGGGCGTGATCGGGAAAGTTGTCCTGCGGTGAGTACAACCTAGCAAAGCGTTAAGCATTGTGTTGAACATGCGGCGCCCCCTTCAAGAAATTAGATACGCAAACCTGGCTGCTGGTTTCAAGTACGTCGCAAAGAACGATTTTGGATGTCGAGGTCAGAAGCTCGCTTTACGATCTACTGAGATAGTGAATCTCACCGCCTGTTCGTTTCACGTGGACAGCTTTTGAGCGATGGATTCCGCGATTTGCCTGCCGTGGAACCGGCCGTTTTCGATGAAGATTTCGTTGGTGTGCATACCCGCGACAATCACGCCCGCCAGGTAAACACCGGATCGCTGGCTTTCCAGTGTTTGTGGGTCCGTGTGCGGCCGCCGGGTTTCGGGTTCGAGCGTTATGCCTAGGGAATTCAGGAAGTTGAGGTCCGGGCTGTAGCCGATCAGGGCAAAGACGAAATCGTTTCGTAACAGGATCTCGCCTTGAGGCGTAGAGACAAGGATGGACTCAGGACGGATTTCCACAACCTGTGAATAAAAATAGGCCTGGATCTCTCCGCACTTTATGCGATTTTCTATGTTTGGTTTGATCCAGTACTTCACTTTCTCGGAAATGCCCGCGCCACGGTGTATGAGTGTAACTCTGGCGCCGGTCCAATATAGCTCAAGAGCGGCGATTGCGGCTGAGTTCTTGGCGCCAACCACCGCGACGTCGTGGTTATAGTACGGATGGGGTTCCTTGTAATAGTGATGAACCTTACTAAGTTCCTCGCCGGGGACGTTCAACATGTTCGGAACATCATAGTACCCGGTCGCCAATACTATCTTGCGTGCGGCGTATGTATGGTGGCAGCCCAGGCGGTCGGTAGTAGACACCAGGAAGGCGCCGTCCTCACCGTTGACGTTTTCCACGCGTTCATAATCGTGGATGTTGAGCTTGAAGTGATCGGCGACGCGGCGATAGTATTTCAAGGCCTCATGCCGGTTGGGCTTCTCGTTGAGGCTGGTCATGGGAATGTCACCGATTTCCAGCAACTCCGGCGTGGTGAAGAAGACCATGTTGGTCGGGTAGTGATAGATGGAGTTCACCACGCAGCCCTTTTCGATCAGCAGGGTACGGATGCCGCGCCGCTGGAGCTCGATTCCGCAGGCCAAGCCGGTGGGGCCGGCGCCCACTACCACGACGTCAAACCGGGTCACAGCTTGCTCTCGATTTCCGCGTAAATGCGGTCGAGCGCGGCGGGCAGGGCCGCGGCATCCTTGCCACCGCCCTCCGCCATATCGGGGCGACCGCCGCCCTTGCCGCCCACGGCTTGCGCCAGCGACGCGGCCAGCTTTCCAGCGTGCACCTTGGCGGTGAGATCCTTGGTGACTGCAGACACGATGGAGACGGTGGAATCGTCGACGGACGCCAGGACCACGACCGCGCTTTTCCACTTGTTGCGCAGGGCGTCGGCCAGCTCGCGCATCTGTTCGCGATCCATGCCGCCGGCGTCGGCCGCGAGGACGCGGGCGCCGTTCACCGTGCGCGCGCGACTCTCCAGATCTCCCGCCGCGGATTGCGCCAGCTTGCTGCGGAGCTGCTTCTTCTCGTGCTCCGATGCTTTTTCGCGGGCAAGCATCTTTTCTACGTGCTCGACCAGCTCGGGCTCGGTGGCGCGCAACAGCTCCGAAAGGCGATGCAGGGTTTCGGACGCCTCCTGATACTGGCGCACCGCAGCTTCGCCAGTGATGGCCTCGATGCGGCGTACGCCCGCCGAGATGCTGCCTTCATAGACGATTTTGAAAACGCCGATGTCGCCGGTGCGCTGGACGTGCGTGCCGCCGCAAAGCTCCTTGCTGAAATCCGGCACGGAAACGACACGCACCTGGTCGCCATATTTCTCGCCGAACAAAGCCATGGCGCCGGTGGCGACGGCCTGTTCGAGCGGCAGCACACGGGTTTCGACGCCGCTGTTGCGCAGGATCTGCTCGTTTACCAGCCGTTCGACTTCCTCGATCTCGGCTTTGTCCATCGCCGCGTAATGCGTGAAATCGAAACGCAGGCGCGGCGGCTCGACCACGCTGCCGGCTTGCTTGACATGCGGACCCAGCACCTGGCGCAGGGCCGCGTGCAGCAGATGCGTGGCGGTGTGGTTACGCATGGTGGAGAGGCGCAGCGGCACGGCAACTTCCGCGCGCAGCTCATCGCCGATCCGGATGGGCGCATGGGAAACAATGCGATGCACGGTCAATCCAGGCAGGGCCGGATATGCCGTCTCGACGTCCGCGACTTTTTCGCCGCTCAGCGCAAACAGGCTGCCGCGATCGCCCAACTGGCCGCCCGTTTCGGCGTAGAAGGGCGTCTGGTCGAGGACCAGCTCAGCCGTGACGCCGGCGCCGATCTCGTCGCGCAGCTCGCGTTCCACCACCAGGCCCTTCACACGCGAAGTGGAGGCCAACTCGTCATAGCCCAGGAATTTGCTGCGTCCCTGCGCGGCCAACTCCTGATACGCCGGAGGCACACCTCCCTTCTCCGCCCCTTTCCAGCTTGCGCGCGCACGCTCACGCTGGCGCTCCATCTCGCGATCGAATCCTTCGCGGTCGATGGCCAGCCCACGGTCGCGGGCCATATCTTCCTGCTCATCGAGCGCCAGGCCGAACGTGTCGTAGAGCTTGAAGGAAAGCGCGCCCGGAATCCGGTGGTCCGCGAGCGATTTCACTTCTTCGTTGAAGACCCGCTCGGCCACCAGGAACGTGGTGGCGTAGCGATGCTCTTCGTCCTTCACGATGCGGGCCACGCGCTGCACGCTTTCCATCAGCTCGGGATAGGCGGGCTTCATCAACTCGGCCACCGTGCCGGTGAGCTTGTAGAGGAACGCATCCTCCACGCCGATCAGGCGCACGTGCCGCATGGCGCGCCGCATGATCTTGCGCAAGACGTAGCCGCGGCCATCGTTGGAGGGCACCACGCCATCGTGAATCAGAAAAGTGGTGGAGCGGCAATGGTCGGCTGCGATGCGCAGGGCCGTGTCGACGCGCGCGTCGGCGCCGTAGGATACGCCGAACATATCGGCCGCACGCGCGATGATGGGATGGATCAGGTCCGTATCGTAAACCGACAGCTTGCCTTGTATGACGGCCGCGGTACGGTCCAGTCCCATGCCGGTGTCGATGGATGGCCGCGGCAACGGCGTAAGGACGCCGTTGGTGGCTCGGTCGTACTGCATAAAGACGAGGTTCCAGATTTCGACGTAACGGTCGTCGGTGGTGTTGGGAAAGACTTCGTGTTCGTGGCCTGGATCGGCCGCGGCTGGACCCATATCGTAAAAGATTTCGGAACACGGGCCGCAGGGACCGGTGTCGCCCATCTGCCAGAAATTGTCCTTCTCGTCGCAGCGGAAGATGCGTTCCTTGGGCACGCCTGCGACCTTCTGCCAGAGACGCTCGGCTTCGTCGTCCTCGCGGAAAACGGTCACGTACAGCCGATCCTTGGGCAGGGCGAAGTCTTTAGTGACCAACTCCCAGGCGAAGTCGATGGCTTCAGCTTTGAAGTAATCGCCGAACGAGAAATTGCCCAGCATCTCGAAGAAGGTGAGGTGGCGGCGGGTGTGGCCCACGTTCTCCAGGTCGTTGTGCTTGCCGCCCGCGCGCACGCATTTCTGCGCTGTGGTGGCGCGCGCGTAGTCGCGCTTTTCCAGGCCCAGGAAAGTATCCTTGAACTGGTTCATGCCGGCGTTGGTGAACAGCAACGTGGGGTCGTTGGCCGGAACCAGCGAGGAACTGCGCACCACGCGGTGGCCGCGCGCGGCGAAGAAATCGAGGAAGCGCTGTCGAATCTCGTGA
>Ga0181518_10000065_pt1 | contig 117529 bp, 110 predicted proteins | sample PEATcosm2014_Bin_28_FD_119751 | JGI IMG/M metagenome (GOLD analysis project Ga0181518, IMG submission 119751) | Peatland microbial communities from MTU Mesocosm Facility, Houghton, MI, USA - PEATcosm2014_Bin01_60_metaG | ecosystem: Environmental > Terrestrial > Soil > Wetlands > Peat | place...
AAGCTCAAGCCGACGCTGACGCACTTATTGGTGGATCCCTCGCGATTGTCGAACGGGATGACCCAGACCCAGCCGCCATCGAAGAGATGGTGGCAGGTGCCCTGATACCAGCGGCGCGGCGCCTGCGGCACGCCGTAGGGAAGCTTCAAATCGTCGTACGGCTTGACGTCGATCATGTGGGTGAACAGGCAGCGCGTATTGGTCTTGCACCGGATGGGATCGTCGCGCAGGTTCCACATGCGCGAGAGCACGTGGCCTCCTCCGGACGCATCGGCGATGAACCGGGCGCGGATGGTCTCGCCTTTGTCGGTCTTGAGTGTAACGCCCTGCTTGTCAGTCTCGACTTCCTTGACCCGGGTCATGTACTTGACCGTCGCGCCGTGGTGAATGGCCGTATAAGTCAGGTACTGATCGGTGTCCTGGCGGAACAGGTGGGCTTCATAGCCCTCGCGATAGGGCGGGATGACCAACTGGGTGGCTTCCTCCGGGCGCTGGTGCTGGCCTTCGTGGTGGATCATGAAGCCGAAGTTCGTCTTCACCCCGAAGCCGGACGACACATGCTTATGGATGAGTTCGCCCGAGTTGAATTCTGTCTTGAATTCCGGAACACCAAACCGTTCCGCCATGATTTTGATCATGCGGAAGGTATGCCGTACCGTGGATTCGCCCAGGGCGAAGCGGGGGTGTGTGCCAGCGTCGATAATCACCACTTTGGCGCCGTTGCAAGCCAGAATGATTCCCAGCATGCTGCCTTCGAAACCCGCGCCTAGAATTGCCACATCGAATTGTTCGTTCATGTAAAGTAAGTGCTCCTTTGAAATCGCGATACGTTTTGCTCTTGGTGCTGCCGTGGACTTCGCACGCCGCACATCTCGGCGAACTTCGCTTCGGTCGCTTTGACACGTCCGGCGACCACCTGCAGCGTGCGCAGCAGGATCTGGCTGCCCAGTCCGGTGTCGCTCTGGCACAGTTCCGCGAGGTCCGATCCGGCCACGCGCAACGCGGTGGTACGCTCCCGCGCGCGCACCTGGAAAAGCGTGTCCTGATGGTCCAATAGCGCGGACCAGCCAAATACTTCGCCAGGGCCGAGCGCCTGCACGGATACAGTGAAGGTGGGGGTGTGCAATTCCACCGCTACGCTACCGGTCAGAAGAAGGTAGAAATATTGGGAACGGCGGCCTTCGACCAGGATCACTTCGCCGTCGGCGAAGGCGATTTCGGTAGCCAGCGGGGCCAGTCTGGCAATGTGCGCTTCAGCCAGGCCTCGGGTGAAAGCGTGATCTCGCAAAGTCTGTTCTAGGGTCAAATCCCCCACCATAGAGTGATAAGCCGCTAGCAAAGCCGCTCCGGCGGTCAGATTTCGCTGCGGTAGGGCTGAGTTAGCAATTCAGGTGCCAGGGAGTGGGGCCAGGTGGGGCAGGCGCTTTCGCCTGCCAACCGCGCTCAGGGAGATTTCCGCCACGGGCGGCTAATCTAACTGTTCAGAGCGAGTTCGGTCTCGAGCGCCAGGCGGCGATACTCGATGCCTTCGTAGGAATCCGGCTGCTCGTCCAGCGTCTTGGCCAGGCTCGACAACAGATACAGCAGGAACAGACCACGCGCGCCGGGCGAAGCAGCCACGTCGAACGTGGCTCTCCAGCTTTTCTTCAGCAGGCTGGCTACTTGCACGCTGAAGTGGAAGGTGTCCCACCCCAGCGGCGCTTCCCATTCGCCGGACTCCCAATCGAAAACCGAGAGCCGGCCATCCTGCACGCGCGTGTTCCAAGGGGCGAAGTCGCCATGCGCAAACCCGCAGGGGATTGTGAGATGCTCCAGTTCGCCGCGAGCTTCGGCCAGGGTTGCGGCGCCTAACGCCTGCCAGCGCCAGTGGCAGCGCCAGGCCACCTCGTTCCAGCGCATGCCAACCTCTTCGACCAACTGTATACCTGGCTTGTTCACGCGATGGATGGCGACCAGCTTTTCGAGAAAGTCGATGTGCATGCCGGACAACTTCACGGGACCGGGCCGGCCTTCCACGGGCGACTGGAACAGCAGATAGCTGTCCTGCCATTCGCCCGCGTAGAGCACTCGCGGCACAAAGGGCTGTAGCGCCGTGAGGCTCTCCAGAACTCTGGCCTCTTGGCGCACACGGCTGCCCGACGGCTTCGTGATTCCCAGCTTGACGTAACCCAGGGTCTGGCCGCCGGGGCGCATCACCTGGATAGTGAGCTTGCGATACCTGCCGGGCGCGCCCAGCAGCATCGCAAACACAGGACGGCGCTCGCCGGTCACGCTGGCGACCAGGGCTTTAAGACCCAGCGGCTCTGCCACGTAGAGCGAGTCGAGCGCCCAGCCGTTCCACCCGGTCTTGATGATCTGTTTCAGTAGACCTTTGAGCAGGCGCGCTCCGAAAGCATAAGGGGTGTAAAACCGAAAGCCCTCGAGCGTAGCGCGGCTGTCACCTACTGGAAGCAGGCAGCGCGGCTCCCGGCGCGACGGCAACACCGCGAAGCGCTGCTGCGGACCGTATCCCTGCGCCGTCCGGCGGCCGGCGAAACGGTCCACTGCTTCCTGTAAGACTGTGGTCATGAGGCGCCTTTTTGCCGGCACGCGTAATGCGCGCCAAGTTGTGACACCTATCCACGTAAGTCAGGCAGGCCGCTGACTCGACAACTTATCTCTGCTATGTCACAACCATCTCAATTATTGATGGGGGTAGTATTCATGTCAATTTGTTCAGGCGAATCCGGGTCCTAGAAGTTTTTTGGTGCTACTTTAGCTAAGATGCATGCTTTTCCGTGGCTTACGGACAGCCTCTGGCCGGGTACCGGCTATCGCCTAGAGCAGATAGGACTCGTCTGCGGGTATGCCGCAAGGGCTTACGACGAACTGTGGAACACGGAAGGGGCAGGCTGATGCATTCCAGCGACGTGTACGCCAAAGTGTTTCAAAACGCGCGCTGCGGGCTGCTGCTGCTCGACCGGACCACGGGCCGCGTGACGGAAGTCAATGCGGCATTCCTGCGGATGGCTGCGCGCGGGCGCGGCGAAGTCGTGGGGCATAATTTCTGGGAACCGCCGCTGATTGCGGACGCGGAGGCCGGCGCCGAAGTGTCTGCGCACTTGCGCGCGGGTCACATGGTGGAGGGCGCGGAATTGCCGCTCCAGACCGGCGACGGGATCTGGCTGCTGCTGGAGGTGAGCAGTAGCGCGCCAGCGGACGGCGTGGTCCAGTTGGAAGTGCAGGATGCCACCGGGCGGGAACAGGCGCGGCTCGCCGCGCGCATGGACGCGTTGCGCACGATGGCCGGGTAGGTGGCCGGCGAGTTTCACGATTCGCAGCGAGTTCTCCAGATGCTCGGCGAACTGCTGCTGGCGGGCGCCGGCCGCGGCTGGCCGGTGTCTCGCGAGTTAGACGAGGTCCAAAGGGCGAGCGCGCAGGCTAGCGCCATCGTTGAGCAGTTGCTGGCCTTCAACGGACAACTCGCTTGCGAGCCCCGCCCGGTGGCCCTCAACGAGTTGATTGAAGCCACCGTGCCGAGGTTGCAACGGCTCTTCGGACGGGACATCGAAATTGTCCGGGAATTGAACCCCGATCTGCAGCCGGTGATGGCCGACCCGGCAGAGATCCGGCAGATCCTTCTGCAATTGGCCGCCAACGCGCGAGAGGCCATGCCCCACGGCGGCATCTTCCGTCTGGAGACACGCAATGCGGTGGCGGTCGCGCCGGGGCTGGGGGCGACGGATGCTGGCGGCGGTCCTTATGTGATGCTGGCCGTGGGCGACAACGGGCAAGGATTCGATGAACCGAGCTGGACGCATCTGTACGAGCCGTTTTTCAGCACCAAAGGGAAGGGAAAAGGGCGAGGTCTGGGGCTGGCCGCGGTGCACGGGATCGTGCGGCAAAGCGGCGGCCGGTTGTGGGTATATAGCGAGCGCGGGAAGGGGACCCTGTTCCGCATTTATCTGCCGCTCGCGCGGGCGGACTTGCTGGCGATTCCGGAGACGCCTCCGGACAATTCGCGCGACGCCAGCACGATTCTGATGGTGGAGGCCAACGACCGGCTGCTGATGTTGATGGCCCACATGTTGCAGAGGCGCGGCTACCAGGTGCTGCCGGCGCGGAACGCGGAAGAAGCGTTGCGCATGGCTGAGGCGCAACTGCCGGACCTGCTGATCGCCGGGCCGGAGCCGGACCTGGCCCAACGTTTGGTGCGCATCCAGCCGGGCCTGCGGGTGCTGTATCTGGGCGAGTATGCCGGTGGGCCGGACGCGCAGCCATTCCCACCGGGAGCCGCGATGTTGCCGAAGCCATTTGATCCGGACACGCTGTTGGCGCGGGTGCGCGAGTTGTTGGGGGAGCAGGGGTGACGCCTGCTCTGCTGGCTGCGTTAACGATTGGTCCAGTCCGCGAGTTGCAGGTTTGTTATGCGCTTGAACGCTTGGTCGTTAGTAACCAGGACGGCTCCTAACGCGAGGGCGTGTGCGCCGATCATCAGGTCGAGGTTTCCCATCGTCTGGCCTTCGCGTTCGAGGGTGGCGCGGATTTGCCCGTAGTGCCGGGCCGCCTCTGAATCCCAAGGCAGGATCGTTACTCGGAGCAAGAATTCATTAACGATGCTCCGCAAGTGTGTGGCGTCAAGCCGCCGCTCTACTCCATACCGCAACTCGCCCTCAGTCACGGCGGAGATGGCGAGTTGCGCCATAGGCACTTTGACGGCGTGACGGCGAACAGCGGGAATATTGCCCTTGATGATGTAGCTGGCAATGTTGGTGTCCAGCAGGTAACGGCTCGTCATTTAGATCAGCTTGCGTTTCTGCGGCGCGCGATCCCGACGATCAGCCATGAAATCCGCTGGCACACCTGCTTCCGCAGTGAGTTGGAAAAAGTTCTCCCAGGAGTCGGGCCGCCGCGACAGGATCACATCCCCGGTCGTGCGGTCTTGCCGGATATAGACCTCATGGCCTTCAAACCGAAAGTCGGCAGGCAGGCGAACCGCCTGGCTCCGGCCATTACGAAACAGCTTTGCAGTGCGAGGCATGGCATCTTTCGTCATGATATATATCATCGTATATGACAGCGCAAACTGCAACTCCGTGGACTTCAAGTCGGCTTTTGTCGTTCGCCCCCGAGGGTTGATAATGGTTCGGAGATCAAGGGAGGCGCGCATTGACCATACTCATTCGCAACGGCACGGTGGTGACTTCCGAAAGATCTTTCCCAGCCGACATACTGATTGACGGCGAGAAGATTCGCGAGATCGAGGCCGGAATTCCCATCGAAGCCGGCAGCCGGGTGATCGACGCATCCGGCATGCTGCTGTTGCCGGGCGGCATCGACGTCCACACGCATCTCGACATGCCGTTCGGCGGCACCACTTCCAGCGACGACTTCGAAACCGGCACGCGCGCGGCGGCTTTCGGCGGCACCACCACCCTGATCGATTTTGCCATTCAGGCCCGCGGCATGAAGATGCGCGAGGCGCTCGATACGTGGTGGAAGAAGGCGGAAAATCGCGCTTCCATCGATTACGGCCTGCACATGATCGTCACCGATCTATACGAAGCCGGCCTCGAAGATATGGATGCCATGGTGGCCGAAGGAGTCGCCAGCTTCAAGCTGTTCATGGCGTATCCGGGCGTGCTGATGGTGGATGACGCCACCATCTTCAAGGCGCTCTCGCAGACCGCGAAGAACGGCGCGCTCATTTGCATGCATGCCGAAAACGGCGGGGTGATCGACGTGATCGTGCGGCGCGCGTTGGCAGACGGCAAGACGGCGCCGATTTATCACGCACTCACGCGGCCCGCGACGGCCGAAGCGGAGGCCGTGCACCGCGCCATCGCGCTGGCGGAAATCGCCGGAGCGCCGGTGTATATCGTGCACCTCTCCAGTGAAGACGCCTTGAACCAGGTGCGCGAGGCGCGCGACCGCGGCGTTCCGGCCTTCGCGGAAACCTGCCCGCAGTACCTGCTGCTTTCGGTCGACGACCTGGCGCGTCCCGGTTTTGAGGGCGCCAAATATGTATTCACTCCGCCGTTGCGCGAGAAGCAGCATCAGCCGAAGCTCTGGGACGGCTTGAAGAACGATCACTTGCAGGTGGTCTCGACCGATCATTGCCCGTTCTGCTTCGCGGACCAGAAGTCGCTGGGCAAAGACGATTTCACGAAGATTCCCAATGGCGGCCCCGGCATCGAGAATCGCTTGCAGCTTCTCTATCATTTCGGCGTGAACGAGGGCCGCCTGAGCCTGAACCGGTTCGTCGAACTGGTGTCCACTACTCCCGCCAAGCTGTTCGGACTCTATCCGCGGAAAGGCGAGCTCGCGCCCGGGAGCGACGCGGACATCGTCGTGTGGGACCCGCGTAAGGAGCACGTCATCAGCGCCGGGACGCATCACATGCGCGTGGACTACTCCATGTTCGAAGGCTTCCGGGTGAAAGGCAACGCGCGCATGGTGCTCTCGCGCGGTGAAGTGATCGTGGACGGCGAGCGGTATCTGGGTAGCGCCGGCCGTGGCCAGTTTCTGAAACGCGCCGCACGCGGCGGTGCCTGGAAGTGAACGACGCGGCCATGCTGGATATCCGCCAGAGCCCGCTCTACAACGAAGATCTGGCGCCTGTTCCGCAGTCCCGCCGCGACTGGGGGGTCTACAACTACGCCTCCTTATGGGTCGGCATGAGTGTGTGTATTCCCACCTATATGCTGGCTTCGGGATTGATCGCCGGGGGCATGAACTGGTGGCAGGCGATCGGCACCATTTTGCTGGGCAACCTCATCGTGCTCGTCCCGATGCTGCTGAACGCGCATGCGGGAACCAAGTACGGTATTCCGTTTCCGGTGCTGGTGCGCGCCTCGTTCGGAGTGCTGGGCGCGAACGTGCCTGCGATTTTGCGCGCGCTGGTGGCCTGCGGCTGGTTCGGCATACAGACCTGGATCGGCGGACAAGCCATACACGCCATGCTGAAGATCCTGTGGCCGGCCTGGGGCCGCTTCGAGGCCGGCGCGGCGGTTTGCTTCGTGTTTTTCTGGGCGTTGAATATCGTGGTGATCTGGCGCGGCATCGAGACCATCAAGTTTCTGGAAGGGATCGGCGCGCCGTCCATGCTGGGCATCGGTGTGCTCCTGCTCTGGTGGGTCACACGCAAGGCGGGCGGCTTCGGTCCGGTGCTGAGCGCGCCCGGCAAGTTTCACGACGGTGCCTCGTTCTTCCGTTTCTTCGTTCCGGCGCTCACCGGCATGGTGGGTTTCTGGGCCACAGTGGCGCTGAACATCCCGGACTTTTCGCGCTATGCCCGCTCGCAGGAAGCGCAGATGTTGGGGCAGGCGCTCGGGCTGCCCGCGGCTATGACTCTGTATTCATTCATCGGTGTGGCGGTGACTTCGGCTTCCGCGGTGATCTTTTGCGAGGCCATATGGGATCCGGTGGTCCTGCTGGGCCGTTTCAACCAGCCCGCCGTGGCATTCGTGGCGCTGATCGCCTTGCTGCTGGCTACGCTGAATACAAATGTGGCGGCCAATGTGGTGTCTCCCTCGAACGACTTTTCCAATCTGAATCCGCGGCGCATTTCTTTTCGCACGGGCGGACTGATCACGGGATGCCTGGGACTGGTGATGATGCCGTGGAAGCTGTTGGGCGATTACAGCGCCTACATTTTCGGCTGGCTGGTGGGATACTCCGCGTTGTTGGGGCCGATCGCCGGCATTATGATCGTGGACTACTTTGTAGTGCGGCGGCGCGCCCTGGCGGTGGAGGATCTCTACTTGCGGCATCGCAGCTACGAATTCTCGGGCGGATTCAATTATCGCGCGCTGGCTGCGCTGGCATGCGGCATCGTGGCGGCCCTGCTGGGCCTGGTGCTGCCTGCCCTTCGTTGGTTGTACGATTATGCTTGGTTTGTTGGATTTCTGGTGGCCGGCGCGCTGCATTTCGCGCTGACACCGCATGAATCGGCCATCGTCGAAAACGGTTTGGGAGAGGAATCATGATCGTTACGGAGACCGCGGTTCGCACCGTAAAATTCTACGTGAACGGAACCTGGGAAGAGGCGCAAGGCCGCTCCCTGTATCCGATTACAAATCCGGCTACCGGGCAGGTGATCGCCCAAGTTCCCTATGCCACGTCGGCGGACGTGGACCGCGCGGCCCACGCGGCGCACGCGGCTTTCCTGAAGTGGCGGGAAGTGCCGGTAGTGGAGCGCGTGCAGGTTTTCTATCGCTATAAGGACCTGCTGGAAAAGCACGCCGAAGATGTCGCGCGCGTTCTTTCAGCCGAGAACGGCAAGACGCTGGAGGACGCGCGCGGGTCCGTGCGCCGCGCCATACAGATGGTCGAGGTGGCCTGCGGCATGCCCAGCCTCATGATGGGCCATGCGCTGGAAAATGTTTCTAAGGGGATCGATTGCCAGGCGATTCGCCAGCCGCTGGGTGTCTGCGCCGGCATTAGCCCGTTTAACTTTCCAGCAATGGTGCCCATGTGGATGTATCCTTTCGCCATCGCCTGCGGCAATACTTTCATCCTGAAGCCGTCGGAGAAGGTGCCGCTGACGCCTACCCGCACCGCCGAACTGTTGCACGACGCCGGTCTTCCCGCGGGCGTGTACAATTTGCTGCACGGGTCGCGCGAAGCGGTGGACGCTCTGCTGGCGCATCCGCTGGTGCGCGCGATTTCGTTTGTCGGATCGAGCCCGGTGGCGAAGCATGTGTACCAGACCGCCGCGGCGCACGGCAAGCGCGTGCAAGCGCTGGGCGGCGCAAAGAATCACCTGGTGGTGATGCCGGATGCCAACATCGAGAAGAGTGTCGAAGCCATCATGGGGTCGGCTTTTGGCGCGGCCGGCGAACGCTGTCTGGCCGGAAGCGTGCTGGTGGCTGTGGGCGAGGCGCGCCCGCTGCTGGACGCGCTGCTGCAAAGGGTTCGCGATCTGCGGCTGGGCGACGGCGCCGAGGCCAGCACCGAGATGGGCCCGCTGGTCACCGCGGAACACCGCCAGCGCGTGCTCGGCTATATCGAGAAGGGCGTGACTGAAGGCGCGAAACTCTTGGTAGACGGGCGCGAGCGCATGAACGGCAATCCGGAAGGCTATTTTTTGGGGCCCACCGTTTTCGACGGCGTGGCTCCCGAGATGACTATCGCGCGCGAAGAGATCTTCGGGCCGGTGTTGTCGGTGATCCGCGTCAAGGATCTGGATGAAGCCATCGGCCTGGTGAATCGCTCGGCATTCGGCAATACTACGTCGATCTTCACATCGGATGGCAAGAGCGCGCGCGAGTATGCGTCGCGGATTGAGGTGGGGATGGTGGGCGTGAATGTGGGAGTCGCGGCGCCCATGGCGTTCTTTCCGTTCTCGGGCTGGAAGAACTCGTTCTTCGGCGACTTACACGCGCACGGGCGGGATGCGATCGCCTTCTACACGGAGCAGAAGGTGATTATGAGCCGCTGGTTTTAGCCCTGTTTTAGCCCACGATACAGCTTCGCCCCTGCCAACCCACTTCGACCACTCGCCCTTCTTCGACCAGGACGGGCACTGCGCGCTGGCCTCCGGCGAGGGCCTTCATGCGCTCGAGCGCGGCGGGATCGCTCTCCACGTCGTATTCCACGAACTCGCAGCCCCGGAATTCGAGCCAGTCCCGCATTTCCTGGGTGTAGGGACAGCGCTGGGTGCCGTAGAGTTCGTACTTAGGGATAGTCATCGAGGGTTGGCAGGAGAAAGCGCCTGCCCCACCAACGCTTCGCGGATGATGTGATACACCGACGCCTGCACTTCCTGAATCCGCGGAATGTAATCCGAATGAACCACAATCGGAAAATCCGCCAAGCCGCGGCGCAAGACCTCGCCGCCGTCATAGCCCAGCAGCGCCGCGGTGACGAGTTTGCGCTTGCGGGCCTCTTCCAGCGCCATGACGATGTTACGCGAACCTCCGCTGGTCGAAATCGCCACCGCCATGTCTCCAGGTTGAGCTTGCGCGATGAGCTGCCTCAGGAAAATCACATCGGTGCCGATATCGTTGGCCACTGCCGTGATGTTGGCGGGCTCCAACGCCAGCGACACGGCCGGGATCGGCCGGTAGCCCTCGGGCGGACACACGCAGTCGAGCGCCCAATCGTTGGCGTCGGTCGCCGAACCGCCGTTGCCAAACAGAATCAGCTTGCCCCCGTTCTGGACACACTGCCACATAGCCTGCGCCGTTTGGCTGATGGCTTCCGCCTGCTCGCCAGCCACCTGCACGCGAAGCCTTGCATCATCCTGCACCTTGAGCCGAATAGATTCGGCGACTTCGGCCACCACATCGTCCGTATCCTGCTTTTGCTGGCCCAGAAAAGGGTAGAGGAAACCCGCATCTCCGGTATCCAGCCCCAACTCGCGATGCTCGAAGAACACGTGCACCGTCTCCCACAACACGTGGTAGAGCATCTCGATCATCTCCTGATAGATGAAGGGATGCTGCGTGTTGGCCGTGACGGCGTAATCGCCTTCGAGACCCGGCAAAGCGAATGTCATGGCCTGCCGCGCGCGCGCCAGATCGAGCGCGGACCACACATCCGGATCGCCCTCCGGAGGACCAAAACCCATCACCATATCGTCGGCGCGCAGGATAGCTTCCAGCCAGGGCAGGTAGAGTATTGACAGATCCAGGGCCGGCAAAGCCCGTTTGCCGACGATTACGGGGTGAACGAATTCGACCGAGACATGCTGGGCATCCGTCGCGTAGGGACCGCGACCAAAGGCCAGCAGGCGGCCGCCCCGCAGGAAGCGATCCGACATTTCGCGGCAAGCGTGCGCCAGGCGGCCAGCTTCCCGCGCGAAGAATTCTTCGCAGAGCTGGTTACGTTCCAGGAGTTGATCTTCGACGCGCTTCGCCAGATCGCAGTTACTGGTCATGCGGCCATCACCCTAACAGATGCGCGGCAGCGGATCCCCCACCAGCATGTCGATCACGCGTGTGCCGCCATACAAAGTCGAAACCAGCACCGTGCCGGCCGGCTGCTCACGCACTTCGCCGATGATGGCCGCCGCTTGGCCTCCCGGCGCGGCTTGCAACGCGGCGAGCGCGGACTCCGCGGCGTCCGCAGCCACCACGGCCAGAAACTGACCTTCGTTGGCGATGTGCAAAGGCTCCAGCCCGAGCAACTCGCAGGCGCCCCTTACGGTGTCGCGTATGGGGATCTTGTCCTCCGAGAGGCAGATTCCGAGGCCGCAGTCGCGCGCCAGCTCGTTCAGCGAAGTGGCCACGCCGCCGCGAGTGGGGTCGCGCATCCAGCGTATGCCGCCGGGCGCCGCCGCTGCCAGAGTTTCCACCAGCGGAAGGACCGAGCGCGTATCGGAGCAGATCTCCGCCTCCAGGTCGAGCTCGCCACGCGCCAGTAGGATCGTGATGCCGTGGTCCCCGATGGGACCCGAGAGCAGAACCCGATCGCCGGGACGCACGGACTGTGCCGACACCTGGACGCCTTCGATCAACCGGCCAATTCCGCAACTGCTGATGTATATGCGATCGGCCTTGCCATGCTCGACAACTTTGGTATCCCCGCCGGCAATGACCACGCCCGCGCGGCGCGCCGCCGCGGCCATGGCGCGTACCTCGTATTCGAGAACATCGGTCGGCAGGCCGGCCTCGAGAACATAAGTGACGACGAGCGTTTCCGCGCGCGCTCCCGATACCGCGAGGTCGTTCACGGTGCCGTTGACGGCCAGTTCGCCGATCGAGCCGCCCGGAAAGCGCAAGGGCTTCACCACGAAGCTGTCGGTGGTAATGGCGATGCGTGTACCATTCACCTGGACGTGGGCGGCGTCGCCCAAAGGCCCGGCTGACGGTTCGAAGAGCAGGGGCGCGAACAACCCTTCGATCAGCCTCCGGCTGGCTTTGCCGCCCGCGCCGTGCGCCATCTCAATCTGGGCGTCGCGGAAACGGATCTTGGGAGAAGCCTGCATGTGCATCCCGCCGTCACAACGCGGCGGCCACCTCTGTCACCAGGGCGGCCTTACGATGCTCGTAATTGTAGTATGCGGCGCACGAGCCTTCCGAAGAAACCATCAGCGCGCCCACCGGACGTTCCGGCGTGCATTCGTTTCCGAAAAGTTTGCACTGGGCCGGTTTCAGCACGCCTTTGAGGACTTCGCCGCATTGGGCGGCCTTCGGATCCGTCACGCGTATGCCGGGAACGCTGAAGCGCTGTTCGGCATCGAATTCCGCGTAGCTGTCGCGGATACGCAGCGCCGACTGCGAGATGAAACCCATGCCGCGCCACTCGAAGTAGGGACGCAATTGGAAAACTTCGGCCATGGCCTTCAAGGCCGCGCGATTTCCCTCCCACGGGACTACGCGCTTGTACTGATTCTCGACCTCCGCGCGCCCCTCCTTTAACTGGCGCAGCAGCATCAGCACGGATTCCAGCATGTCGAGCGGCTCGAAGCCGGAGACCACGATGGGCTTTCGCTCGTGGCGCGCGATCCATTCATAGGGCCGGCAGCCGATGACGGTGGACACGTGGCCCGGCCCGATGAAGGCGTCCAGGCGCATGTCGGGCGAATCGAGGATCGCGCGGATGGCGGGGATGATCGTCACATGGTTGCAGAATACGGAGAAGTTTCGTGTGCCCTGGCTGCGCGCGCGCATCAGTGTCAGCGCCGTGGAAGGCGCCGTGGTTTCGAAGCCGATGGCGAAAAACATCACGTGCTTGTCGGGATTCGTTTGCGCCAGCTTGAGCGCATCCGCGGGCGAATACACGATGCGTACATCGGCGCCGCGAGCTTTATATTCCAGCGGACTGCCGCGCGTGCCGGGTACCCGCATCATGTCGCCGAAGGCGGTGAAGATCACATCCGGCTGCTCGGTCATGGACAGCCCGTCGTCGATACGGCCCATGGGCAGCACGCACACCGGACAACCGGGCCCATGTATAAGCTCGATGTTGGGAGGAAGCAGGTCCTTCAGGCCGAAGCGATAGATGGCATGTGTGTGGCCGCCGCAAACTTCCATCATCCGGTAATGCCGCCGGGGATCGGCTAGCCGGCGGATCTCGTGCGCCGTTTTGGCGATCAACTCGGGTTCGCGGAACTCGTCGACAAATTTCATGGTTTAAAATGTCGTCTCGCATCAACCTGGGTTGGCAGGCGGAAGCGCCTGCCCCACCACGCCGCAGACTTCCATCATCCGGTAATGACCCTGGGGATCGGCCAGGCGGCGGATCTCATGGGCCGTCTTGGTGATTAACTCGGGTTCGCGGAACTCGTCGACAAATTTCATGAGTTAAGATGTCGTCTCGCATCAACCGGGGTTGGCAGGCGGAAGCGCCTGCCCCACCACGCCGTAGCCTTCGATCTCCTGCATCGCCGCCTCATCCTCGCCGAGCATGCGCAGGATTCGCATCTGGTCCGTGGCGTCCGCCTCGCTAATCTTGCTCATGGCGAAGCCCACGTGGATGAGGACCCAATCGCCCGCCCGGGCGGGGTCCTCCTCCAGAAGGCCCACGTCGATCTTACGCCGCACGCCGGCAACTTCGACCAGCGCCAGGTTTTCCCGCTCCGGCAGAAGCTCCACAATCCGTCCTGGAATTGCTAAGCACATATGTTCTACTCCGGCTTGCGGCGGGCTACGATGTCGAACGTAAACTTCAGCTCATCCTTGAGCTTGAGCGCGCCGCCCGCGACGGACGCCAGCTTGATCCTGTAATCGGTTTGCCGCACGGAAAATTCGCCAAACGCGCGCAGGATATCGCCTGTGACGGCCAACTGCGCCGGCACTCTCTGCTGGCGCGTCACCCCGTGCAGGGTCAGATTGCCGTCGATCTGCACGCGGCCGTTCCCGTTCATCGAGGCGGCGCTGCTCTCGAATACGATCTCCGGATAGCGGGCCGATTCGAGCACCTCCTGCTGCATGGCTCGTTCCATCTCGCGGCGGTCCTTGTCGCTCGTGTCGTTTTCGACAGTCAGGGACACGGCGCGGACTCTCAGACGCAGGGACGCCTGCTGGGGCGCCGCCGGATCCCAGCGCGCTTCTCCGCTAAAGTCACGGATTCCCACCACCGGGTTGTGACCCAGTCCGGATAACAATCCACCCGCGAAGGCGCGGACGGTGAACCGGCTAATTCCGGGATCGATCAGATAGTCGGCGATAGCAGCCTCCTTAGTTCCTACCCGCACGAACCGCTTAGTGCCCCTACTCTTCACATATTCCGCAACTTCATGTATTTTTCGAGGTCCGGAACGGCGGCCTGCAATAAGTTCATGCCACCCAATCCCGCTTGCCCCATCAAGCGCCTCACGATAGGGTTAGCCAGGATCAGCCCCGCGCCGAAGATCACCAAGGACACGCCCGCCATCATAAACAGGGTGTCCCGCGCCTCTGCCTCGTCTGAATTATGCTGTGTGTGTGCCATGCGAAACCGTCTCCTTTCCGAAAACTCCTTACGCCACCGCGAGCGCCTGATGCTCCTCCGTGATCTGCGCGATCAGTGACTCGACAATGACGACCGCCGCGCCCACCGCTGCTTCCACCGGAGGGCTCAGACCCATGCCTCCGTCGACTTCGTCTCCGAGCGTGCCTGGCTCACACCCGACCACCAGAACCCGCTTGGGCCGTCCCCCCATCGCCCGCACGGTCTCCAGCACGCGCATGGGATTCATGCCATGCCCTGCCAGCAGGGCCGCCTGCGGGCCATCGTCCTCCACATTCGATACCTCAGGCTCCAGGATGTACAGCGTGCCAGGGTCGTCGCCTTGCCCCGTAGCGTCCACTAGGATGGCTACGTCGTAGTCGTCCAGCAGGGCATACACCAGGTCAAGGCCGCGGATCCCGAAATCCACCAAGCGGACGTGGTCCGGCGCTCCGCGGCGCAGCATTCGCTGGACGACTTCGACGCCGAAGGCATCGTCGCCCAGGAAAATGTTCCCAATGCCGGCCACGAGAATGCGCGGTGCGCTCATTTCACGTTCTCCACTTCTTCCGGATTGAAAAAGAAGCGATGGCCGGGCTGGCGCAACAGCCCCATATCGCGACCCGGATCTTCATCCAGCACCACCGCAAAATGGAACCTGCCGTCGTAATCCTGCTCGATGCACTCTATCGTGGCGGTCTTGCCTTGGAGCGCCAGATCGATCACATCGCCGAACTTGCGCGGACGCAGTCGGACCCTATCGCCAGCCCGCAACTCCACTCCGCCGACCGTGAGACTGTCCACAGGAGTCTTGTCTTCGAGGAGCTGCCGTTCCCATTCGTTCATTTCGATTCCTCGACCGGACGCAATCCCCGGAGCGCGCCGTGGAGCTTCATCAAGTGCTCGTCCGGCAGCATCTCGGTTCTCTCCAGGATGTGGCGTGCGCGCGCGTCGCCGTTGCGGACCTCCTGTTTTTCTTCGTCGGTGAGCGTCATGATGCGCAGCGTGAGTATCTCGTCAATCTCAGCGCCGTCAAACAAATCGCCGGGGCTTTCCGGCGCGACCTGCGCATAATCGTAGAGGATGATGGGGGAGGAGAGCATGGCGTCGCGGGCATCGGGTTCCCCTACCAGGACCGGCCAGACGCCAATGTTCTGGCACTGCGAAGCGGCGTCCCGGAAGGCGTCCGGTGGATCGGTAAGCGACACGAATTCGCCCTCCCGCACCGTTAGAATCGTGTGCGCGGCCACCAGCGAATAGGGCAACACCTCGTCCCGGCTCAACTGTTCCGCACTATCGAGGGACGTCCGGTTCATCACATGGGCCGAGAGTAGGAAAAGTCCGTCTCCCAGGCGCCGCGCGCTCAGCGTCAAGGTCCCTTCGATGGTGGGGCAGGCGCTTTCGCCTGCCAACAATTCCGCCGCCCGCGGTTGAGATACTAAATCCCCCAACCGACAACCCAACAAGCTCACTTCGCGTTCGACCGCCTCCTGCCAGGAGCCCGGCATCACCTGCAGAAACCTGACTCTCACGTCCACAGTAGTTTGCGAGCGGCCGCGCACCAGGCACTCCGTCCGCATGGCGGAGGTCTCGCTGCCTGACTGAATGGCACTGTAAGCCGGCGGAACGAGCACGCCGAAGTTGAAGCGCCGCCGGTTCTTCACCGACGAGGGCCGGTACGGATACAGCATGTAGCCCTCGTATAGGATCGCGTTGGCAAGGCGCTCGACCGACTCCAGGTTCATCGGTGCACCTCTTCTTCGACGCCTTGAAGAAGGCTCTCCAGCACCTGTTCCCAAGTCGGAGTTCCCATCAGGACCTTGTATTGATAGAGGCGCTCGAAAACGTCCCGGCGCAGGCAGAGCCAGGCGGTGTTGGGATAGTAGAGGTCCATCATATCCTTCCAAGCGCTCACAGGCAGCCGGAACAGCGCCTCCTTGTCCCAGGGAATCGGCGCAACCTGCAAGCTGCCGTTGGCGGATTCATAAAAGACCGTGCCGCTGAATTGAAAGCACAACGGAATTTCGCCGTCTTGCAGACCATGGAAGTATTTCACAGCGGCTACATTGAAGTCGAACGTACACGGCGCCTGTAGCTCGACGCGCGTTTCGCCAATGAAGCCGGGAACGACCGCGCTGGTTTGGGTCCACGTCATGTTGTGCAGCGTTTGGCCCCAACGCTGCGGTTCGCCGAACAGATCCGCAAGGCGCTCCTGGTCGGCCGGGCCATAACGCCGGCGCGTCACCTCGATCTGGATTTGACACCGCAAGGCGACCGTATGCACGCGTTCGGCGCCCGTATTCGACACCCGCAGATCGAAGCCCAGCAGCGGCCCCACCGCATACTGGACGGCCTTGGCGCCTTCGATCTGGAAGCTTAAATCAGGCATACCCCACTCCGGACCGGGCTCTCAGATCGGCGAAGAACCGCTCCAACTCGTTCCAGACTTCGGCGCCGCCGGAAAGTCCGCGCCAGTGCGAGCGGATCAGCCACACCAGCTTGTAGCATTCATCGATCGGCAACAGATAATACTCGGGCGCAGCATAGCCGCGCGCAGGACCCAGCCGGTTTACGAGCAGGGCCTCGACGTCGGCCGCCATTTCTGTCAGCGCCGGATTCTCCGCGAGCATATCGCTCCAGGTATCCAGCGATAATTGCGATTCAGTGCTGCCGGCTGGGCTGGGATATAACGCCACCACTTTCGCCTGCGCGCTGCTTTCGAAAAAGAAAGCCATGTTGATCGGTATCATCAGGCTTTCCCACTGGGTGTCGGTGAGCCGAAAGTCGTCCAGAAAGCGAATGCGCCGGTGAACGCGTTTGTATTTCGACCCGCTCTGCCCGCTGAAGAGGATCGCGCAAGCGTTGCAGGAGCAGAGCAGCTTGCGCGTCTTGGGCTCCACCAAGTGTGGATGATCTTCGGCCAGTTCCAACCCGCACAGTTCACAGGATTCCGCCATGCGCTTCTTGTTGGCGAACTGGCGCAGCGCACCCAGGGTATCCGCGATGCCGCCGGCAGTCATAGACCCGCACCATTGCGATTCGCGGGGGCGGCGCGATATCCCGCCAGCTTCTCCAAAGGCACAAACCCGTTCGCGGCGCCCTGGAGCGCGACCTCCTCAATCGCAAGCTCGGCCAAGTCTGGCGCCGCTTCGTAGATAGCCTCCTCGACGACTGACTTGAGGGAGCCAGGCGTGGTTGATCGCAGGCGCAACCGGAGCACGCCTTCGTTAAGCCCCAGCACTTCGATGCTGCCGTGAGAGCCAAGCCGCGCATCGAGCTTGTCCAGCGCTCGCCTCACCCTGGTTTCGAGATCCTGCGGATGCACTCCATTCGCCGCGAGCAGGTTACCCACCAGATCATCGCGGCCGAGTTCATCGAGAATCTGGCGGCCGTACTCACCCTTGCGCGCCAGGATCTCGGTAATCTGCGTCAAGCCCGCGCCGTAGAGTTCCATCAGCGACTGCACCAGTTCCCTGGCGGTAGCCAATGAACCTGGATCGGCGGACGCCTCCAGCTTGCGGATCAACTCTTCGATACGCCCGGTCTGCTGCTGCACTTCCGTTATTTTAGGCATGGCTGGTAGCGTTCCGAGCAAAAGAGTGGCCGGTGGAAGCCCTCCGCCGGCCACTGGTGCATTCACCCTATGCTTTTAAGAATGCACTCCGAAAGTAGGCGAATGGACGGTCTCCAGCACCTTCCCCTTGCCCAGGTACATGTGTACGCCGCAAGGCAGGCAGGGGTCGAAGCTGCGTACCGCGCGCATGATGTCGATGCCCTTGAACTTGTCCGGCCCGTTTTCTTCGAAGATCGGCGTATTCTGCACCGCATCTTCGTACGGCCCCGGCGTCCCATAGACATCGCGCGGGTTGGCATTCCAGGGTGTCGGCGGATAGGGGTGATAATTCGCGATCTTACCATTCCGTATCACCACGTGATGCGAGAGCACGCCCCGCACCGCTTCGTGGAAGCCGCAGCCGATAGCTTCGTCCGGCACTTTGAACTCCGCCCAGGTCTTGGTCCGCCCGGCATGCAGCTCCTTGAGCGCCTGCTCGGCGAAGTGCAGCGCCGCCGCCGCGGAGTAAGCCTGGAAGTAAGTGCGCGCGCGGTCTCGCTCGATGGCGTTGCTCCATTTCGGAATCTTCCACTCGAACTCGACTTCGGGCAGCGACACCGTTTTGGGGAGGTAGATTTTGACGCTGTGCCCAGTTGCCTTGAGATAGCCAATGTCCACCAGGCCAGCCAGCGCGGTGGCCCAGAAGCGGGCGATCGGGCCGCCGCCCGTATCGAGCGCCAGATAGTCGCCTGTCCGTTTGTCGTACCAGCGCGGCGACATCACCCAGGTGTACTTGCCCGCGAAGTCGCGCTTCTGCGGTTTAGGAATCGTGGTCTGGTTCCACGGATGCCGCTGGTCGACCGGGTTGCCGAGCGGATCCTCCTTGACAAACGTCTCGCCATGCTCCCAGTCGTCGTAGTATGAACTGCCCAGCAGGATGCGTATATTCAGGTTGATATCCACCAGGTCGGTGGTCACCAGCTTGCCGTCCACTACGACGCCGGGAGTGACATACATGGCGCGTCCCCACTCCGTCATGTTTTTGTAGGTGTAGTCGCAGACCGCTGGATTGTTGAAGGATCCCCAGCAACCCAGCAGGATGCGCCGCCGGCCCACCTCTTCGTATCCGGGCAGCGCTTCGTAGAAGAAGTCGAACAGGTCGTCGTGCAGCGGCACGACCTTTTTCATGAACTCCACGTACTTCATCAGCCGCACGATGTAATCCGTGAAGAGCTGCACGGTGGGCACGGTCCCCACGCCGCCGGGATACAGCGTGGACGGATGCACGTGCCGCCCTTCCATCAGGCAGAACATTTCGCGAGTCATGCGGCTCATCACCAACGCTTCGCGGTAAAACGCGCCGGTGAACGGGTTCAAGGCCGTCATGATGTCCGAGATGTTTCGATAGCCGTGCAGATCGGAGTGGGGCGCCGCCGTCTTCTGAGCTTTCGCCCACACGCTGGGGTTAGTCTCCTTCACCATCTGCTCGCAAAAGTCCACGCCCACCAGGTTGTCCTGAAAGATATTGTGATCGAACATGTACTCGGCGGCTTCGCCGAGATTGACGATCCATTCGCCCAACGCGGGCGGGCGCACCCCGAAAGCCATGTTCTGTGCGTAACAGGCGCAGGTGGCGTGGTTGTCGCCGCAGATGCCGCAGATCCGGCTGGTGATGAAGTGCGCATCGCGCGGATCTTTGCCCTTCATGAAAATGCTGTAGCCGCGGAAGATCGATGAGGTGCTGTGGCACTCGGCGACCTGCCGGTTTTCGAAGTCGATCTTGGTAAAGATTCCCAGACTGCCCACAATGCGGGTAATCGGGTCCCAGTTCATCTCCACGAGCTTCCTGGATTTGGTGGGTGTTTCCGTCATCGTTCCAGTTAGAGTGCTCATTTGATCGCTCCTTTGCCTTTCAGTAAGTCCTCGCGTGATAGCCGGTGGTCAGTTCGGCGCGCGGGTGACGCCAGCGCGGTTCCTTGTTGAGGCTCGTGTTGGTGAACGAGCGTAGAGAACTAAGGGCGCGGCCGTAGACACTCACAGCGGTAGTAGACATCTTTGCGCCGGGCGGCTCATCCATGAACGGCATGAATTTATCCGGGAAGCCCGGCATGGTGCAGCCGATGCAGATCCCGCCGACGTTGGGGCATCCGCCAATTCCCGCCATCCAGCCCCGCTTGGGTACGTTGCAATTGACCACCGGCCCCCAGCAGCCCAGCTTGACGATGCACTTGGGCGAGCCGTACTCCATAGTGAAGTCGCCCTGCTCGTAGTAGCCGGCCCTATCGCAGCCTTCGTGTACCGTTCGGCCGAACAGCCAGGTAGGACGTAACTGGTCGTCCAACGGGATCATCGGGGCCAGCCCAGCTAATTGATACAACAGATAGAGGACTGTCTCCATGAAGTTATCCGGCTGGACCGGGCAACCAGGTACATTCACGACGGGCAGGCCCGCCTTGGATCGCCAGTCCCAGCCCAGGTAATCCGCCAGCCCCATGCAACCGGTGGGGTTCCCTTCCATCGCGTGGATGCCGCCATAGGTCGCACAGGTCCCGATCGCGACCACGGCGGTAGCCTTCGGGGCCAGCCGATCAATCCATTCCGTGGTGGGAATCGGCTGGCCAGTCTCGCTGTCGGTCCCCAGTGCGGCCCAGTAGCCCTCCTTCTTGATCTTCTCGTTGGGGATCGAGCCTTCCACTACCAGAACGAAGGGTTCGAGTTTGCCCTCCTCCGCGAGGTACCAATGTTTCATGAAGTCGTCGCCGCATTCATAGGCTAGGACTGGATTGTGCAGGTGAACCTTAGGGAGCCCGGGTATGGCTCCCAGAATGACATCCTCAATGCTGGGCTGGGTGGCTGCGGTAACGGATACGGAATCGCCGTCGCAGCCCAGACCGGCCGTCATCCAAACGATGTGAACTTCGGGGACCGCTGACGGCCTTTGCGTCTTGTGGCCGTACGGAACAGTTTCGGCTGGCATACTTGGCCCTCCTTCTCCTCTTGGATCTGTTATGAACGTCACATTCCGAGGCGCGCATTGTAAATCTGATTACAAACTGAATGCCCCTCTAAGTGCTTTTTTCGCAAACACTCATGGGCATTGTAGGAAAACCGTTCAAGCGGCTCAATCCGAGCGAACCTGTATTCTTTTTCGTGATTCTTACGATTGTAGATATCGGGGATTCCCCGATGTGATTATCGATGATCGAATTAAAGAGGTTTTTGTCCCGCTAACCACTGGACCGCATGCTGCACCAGTTCGCGGGCATTTTTGAGTGACAGCTTTTCCTTGATATGGGCATAGTAGGACTCCACGGTCTTCACACTCAGGTGTAACTCCTCGGCGATCTGGCGGGTGCCGTGACCCTGTCCGATCAGCCGGAAGACCTCCAGTTCCCGGTCGGTGAGCTCGTCGATCGGGGAACGCTTCGTGACTCCGGAGCCGCCGATAAACTGTTGCACCATCTTCTTGGCCATGCGATCGCTGACGTATACCTCGCCGTCCAGGATCTGGCGTATGGCGATGAGCACTCTCTCCGTGGCCTCCTGCTTCATGATGTAGCCGTTGGCGCCCGCGCGCAGGGCCCGTTCGGCGTACAGCGACTCGTCGTGCATGGATAGGATCAATACCGGCAGTTTGGCATCCCGGGCCCTTATGGTCTTGAGCAACTCGATGCCATCCGGCCCTTCCAGCGACACATCCACGATCAGGATGTCAGGCTTCAACGGATCGATCGAGTGGAGCGCCGCGCGCGCGTCCTCCGCCTCCCCACAGACCATCAGGTCGGGCTCCCGGTTGATCAGTTGCGAAAGTCCCTGGCGGACGATGGGGTGATCGTCCACCACGAAAACGCGAGTCTTTCCGGATTCGTGGTTCCGCCCCGTCATAATGAACTTTCCGCCGCAGCGCCGGGTGATTGGACCGCGCATGTGACTACAGTTCCGCTTGGCGAGCCGCGCCGGATCTGCAGCACCGCGCCGATCATCTTTGCGCGGTAATTCATGATATGCAACCCCATTCCCGGGCTGCTCCCAACGTCTTCAGGCAGCCCCACGCCGTCGTCCGTAATGCGCAAGGCGGCGCCGTCGCCGTCGGGGGTCAGACTGATCAGGATGTGTTTCGCGTGACCGTGCTTGATCGCGTTGTTCACCGCTTCCTGCGCAATGCGATACATGTGGTTCGCGGCGATATCGTCATAGAACAGTACGGGGCGATCGCACTCAAAGCGGCACGCGAGGCCAAAAAGGTCCCCCACTTCCGAAGCGTAATGCTCCAGCGCCGACATCAGTCCCCGCGCATCCGAAACCACCGGGAGCAGGCCACGCGACAGCTCGCGCGTCTTGTGGATCGCTTCATTAACCAGCCTGACGATCTTGCTGGCGTCCGCGGCCTCGGCTACCGCTTTTTCCGCGAGTTTCTGTTCCAGCACCTTGCTCATGAAAGCGATCCCGGTGAGATGCTGTCCCAGGCCATCGTGAAGGTCTTGCCCGATGCGCCTTTCTTCCCGTGCACTGATTTCCAGGATGGCTGTTTCCAGGCGTTTGGACTCGGTGATGTCGATTCCCGTCGCAATGATGTGCCGTACGCTGCCGTTGGCATCGGGCAGAACGGTCCCCGACCAGGAGATGAGGCGTTCGCCGCCGTCGCCAGTCACCCAATGTCCTTCGAAGCTTCTGGGGATCTTTCCGCCGCGCAACTGCTCGAATGCGCTCTTGAATCTCTCGCGATCTTCGGCGCCAGGAAACAGTTCCCAGGCATACTTGCCTTTGACTTCGTCGAACCGCTGGCCGCTGGTTTGCTCGCAAGCGCGATTGAACTGCACCACTCGCCCGTCCAGGTCGAGGACAATGAGGAGCGTGCCTACGGTATGCAGAATCGCCGACACGAAATTCCGTTCCTGCTGCAAAGCTTCTTCCGCGCGCTTCAGTTCCGTGATGTCGAACGCTACGCCTTGAATGAACCAAGGGTGGCCATCATCGCTGCGCACCATTTTCGCTTCGCAGTGAAACCAGACCACGTGGCCGTCACGGGCGATTACGCGGTAGACGGATCGCAGCGGCTTGCCGGTGAGAAACATATCGGCCGCTTCCAAACTCCACCGCAGGTTATCCTCGGGATGAATCTGACGGTACCAGCGGACGGGATCTTCCAGCCACTCCGCCTGCGAGAATCCGAGCGTAGCTTCTATGTAAGGACTGACGTAGGCTTCGCCGATTCCGCGGTCCAGGTAGACCATGAACACTACGGCCGGAAGCTGTTCCACCAGGCTGCGGTACCTGGCTTGCATGTTGGGTAATTCCCGCGCGCCATTGGAGCCGCACGCCGCGCGTGGGCCATCGGCGGAACTAAGCAGGAACACACTGGCCAGTTCCTCGAGCATGGCCTGCGCCTCGGTGATGGATGGTTCCGCGCCGCCGTTCGCCGGGTCTGCTGGCCGGAAGCCGCCCGCTATAAGTAGTGCGTCGCGAAGCATCGCTTTACGCGCGCCGGCTGCGCCAGACTGGCTCTTTGTTGAGCGAATCCTGGACGAACCGGCGGAGAGCATGAATCGCCCTACCGTAAGTCATCACCGCGCTGGACGAAAGCAGCGAACCCGGCGGCTGATTCATGAACGGCATGAACTTATCCGGAAACCCCGGCATGGTGCAGCCGATGCAGATCCCGCCTATGTTGGGACAGCCGCCAATGCCATTCATCCAGCCCCGCTTTCCCACATTGCATTGCACAACGGGACCCCAGCATCCCAGCTTCACGATGCAAAGGCGCGATCCATACTCTTCGGCGAACTCCCCCTGCTCGTAGTAACCGCCGCGGTCGCACACCTCGTGGAGCGTCTGCCCGAAAAGCCATGTGGGACGGAGCGCCTCATCCAGCGGAATCATGGGAGCCCGGCCCGCCGCCTGGTTGAGCAGGTAAAGCAGGGTCTCCATGAAGTTGTCCGGCTGCACTGGACATCCGGGAACGCAAACGATCGGTATGCCTGCCTGCGATTTCCACTCCCATCCCAGATAGTCCGGCAGGCCCATGCACCCGGTGGGATTGCCTTCCATGGCATGGATTCCACCGTAGGTCGCGCAAGTGCCCGCCGCGATGACGGCCCACGCATGCGGCGCTAAACGATCGATCCAGTCGCAAGTGAGGATCGGTTGGCCGGTCCGTTGGTCGGTGCCCAACGTCGCCCAGTAGCCTTCTTTCTTGTTCGTTTCGTCCGGGATGGAGCCTTCCATCACCAGAATGAAAGGGGCTCGCTTACCCGCGGCGGCTTCGTGGAAGGGCCGTAGGAAATCGTCGCCGTTTTCAAACGCCAGCACCGGATTGTGGAAGTTCACCTTGGGAATCCAAGGCAGGCCGCCACGGACAATGTCTTCTATGCTCGGCTGCGTCGCGGCGGTCATCGCGATGGATTCGCCGTCGCAGCCCAAGCCGGCTGTGATCCACAGGACGTCGATTTCCGCGATCGGTTCCGGCATAGCTCACCCCGAAAATGCCTGCAACTAGCGACAGACAGTCCCTGGTCGCGTATTGTAACCGATCGGAGGCGCGTGTGGGGCCAGCCCAAGACAGGACTCGTGCGAGCCCTTCGAAGCAATGCCGGCGCAGGCCTCTCAGTCCCTGGTTGGGTTGCGCGGCCTAGCCTGCCGCCTTGGCCTCTTGGGTTTTCCGGAACGCCGCCCAACGCTTTTTCGTGGCAGCCACGATGCGCGCCCGCCCAGCCGCGCTGAGCTTTCGCTTTTGCGGTTTGGGCGCAGCCGCCGTCTTGTGCTGGGCCTTGAAGACAGCCCACCTCTTCTTCTGGGCCAAGGCGATGCGCCGGCGCGCCGACGCACTCATGGTCCGCTTCTTACCGGTGGGCGCCTTCGCCGCGGCGGCCGCGGGCGCCGGCCCGGACGCTGGCTGCCCACCGATCCGGCTTCGCAGCTCCGCTATCTTTTGCTGAATCTGGTCTCGCTGATGCTGGAAACCGATTAATGCAGCTTCGAGTATTTCATTGTCTTGCTTGGTTGGACGTGGCATCAGGCCGATTATACTCCTACTTATCCGTCATTGTCACAGTCCTGTCAACTTATTTAATCCCGAACTTTGGAGGAGCGATACAATACCAGGGTGGATCGGAGAAGCTTCCTGGGCATGGCTGCCGGCCTGGGTTTGGCGAAGGAACCGGCGCGCGGCGCTTCTATCCCTATCGTCGACACGCATATCCATCTATTCGATCCGGCCCGTCCCCAGGGCGTGCCGTGGCCAGATAAGAAGGATTCCCGGCTCTACCGGCCGGCGTTGCCTGCGAGATATCGCAAGGTTACCCAAGGGCTCGGCATCGTGGGCGCAATTGAAATCGAATGCAGTCCCTGGCTCGAAGACAATCAGTGGGTTTTGGACGTTGTCGCGAAGGACTCTATTATCGTCGGGACGGTCGGTAATCTCCAACCCGGCGGGCCGCAGTTCCGTCAAGACTTCGCGCGCTTCCAGCGTAACTCACTCTTTCGGGGCATCCGCTACGGGAATCTATGGGGCCGGGATCTGGGCGCAGAGTTGGCGAAACCGGAATTCATCGCCGGAATGCGATCTCTGGCGGAGGCCGGCCTGGTGCTGGACACCGCCAATCCCACCGCGGCTTTGATGGCGGATGTAGTGCGATTGACCGATCGTGTTCCCCACCTGCGCGTGGTTATCGATCATCTGCCGCGGCTCGAGCCTCCCGCGGATGCGGCGTCGGGCGCGGCATGCCAGGCCAGTCTACGGGAGCTCGGTAAACGTCCTCAGATCTACGTTAAGGTTTCTGGGGTCTTACGGCGCGTGGATGGACGCATCCCGTTGGACTTGGACTTCTACCGGGACAGACTCGATGAAATCTGGGATATCTTCGGCGAGGACCGGCTGATTTATGGCAGCGACTGGCCGAACAGCGATCAGTGGGGAACTTATCCGCAAGGTCTGCAAATTGTCCAGGAGTACTTTCATGCCAAAGGACTCGCGGCGGCCGAGAAGTATTTCTGGAAGAATTCCATGGCGGCATATCATTGGATCAAGCGAGATGCAAACCAGCCCAGCATATCCTGACCGGCGCCCGGCGCTTTGGGTAACGCTCGCGATTCCAGCGCTCCTGCTGGGCGGCTGCGATCGGGATCGTCTTCCTGACATTGCGGCCGAAATCGCGCGCATTCGCGCCATCGACAATCACGCCCACCCCGTACGGGTGGTTGGCCCCGGAGAGCAGGATCGTGAGTTCGACGCCCTGCCGGTGGATAACATGGAGCCGGCGTCCGACCCGGTCTACTTGCGGCCGGGAGCACCGGGCATTCTTCAGGCACAGCGGACCCTTCTCGGTCAACCGGGAAAGTTGCGAGTCATCCAGGACAAGGGCGACGGATATCCGGCCTGGGTGCTGGATCAGATGGGTGTGGAAGTGATGCTCGCCAACCGCGTCGAAATGGGACGCGGAATCGAGCCTCCGCGCTTCCGCTGGGTGCCTTACGTGGACGCGCTGCTCTTCCCGCTGAACAACTCCAAGCTGGCAGCCCGCAACTCCGACCGCAAAGCTTTTTTCGCGGACGAAGAGACCTTGCTCCGACGATACCTCAAAGATGCGGGACTCACCGCATCGCCCGCCAACCTGGGCGACTATCTCACCGGCGTAGTCACCCCCACTCTCGAGCGGCAGAAACAAGGCGGAGCCGTGGCTGAAAAGTTCGAAGCGGCTTACTTGCGGTCGCTCGATTTCGACAAAGTGGACCGTGCCGCGGCTGCCCGAGTGTATTCGCAGTTTCGGGCGAAAGGCGCGCCACCGGATGACCAATACAAGATCCTGCAGGATTACCTGTTCCGGTACATAGCCGCGGAATGCGGACGCCTGGGGATGGCCGTGCATATCCACACCATGGCCGGCGCCGGAAGCTATTTTGATGTCGGAGGCGCCAATCCGCTGCGCCTGGAATCCGTTCTTAACGATCCCGATTTGCGCAAGACAAAATTTGTCATGCTGCATGGCGGCTGGCCTTTCATCGGCGAAATTACCGCGCTGCTGGAGAAGCCCAACGCCTGGCTGGATTTCTCGTCGCAATCGCTGATGCTGCCCCCGGCCACTCTGGCGCATAGCTTGCGCCAATGGCTGGAATGGGTGCCGGAGAAAGTGCTGTTCGGCACGGATGCCTATCCTTATTCCGATGAGATGGGGTGGGAGGAATCCGGGTGGCTTGCGGCACGCCGGGGACGCGAAGCGCTGGCCATTGCGCTTACCGCCATGATGCGGGACGGCGAGATTTCGCACGATCGGGCTCTTGAATTGGCGCGCATGGTGCTGCGCGAAAATGCACGAAAACTCTACGGGTTGTAGGGCAGGATGGTACCCCTGCGCGCCGATTGGCAATCGGCGTAGACCGTGTGACCCGGTTCCGTCGAATGAGATGATCGGACTGTGTCTACCTTGGTGCGCTTCATGCTAAAATCCCCCCGTGCCCGCCACCGCGCCGAAGCACCAGTACGAGCGCGCCGAGGTTCGCCGAATGCTGCATCTTTCCGAGCGGCAGCTCCAGGCTTGGGAGCGCATCGGCCTCAGCCGCGCAGGCGCCGCCAGCTACTCTTTCAGCGACCTGATCGCCCTCCGTGCGGTTCACGAACTGCGCGCCCACGGCATTCCGCTGCGCAAGATCGGCCACGCGCTGGTGTCGCTCAAGCGCCGCCTGTCCGAGGTCCAGGACCCCTTGGCGGAGCTCAGAGTGTTCTCAGATGGCCGCAAGATCGCGGTCCGCGTCGCCGGACAGAACATGGAGGCGCTCACCGGACAAATCCTCTTCGATTTCGATACCTCCGAATTGGCCAGTGTCCGCCCGCTGCCGGCGCAGCCGCCACCACCCCCGCGCGAGCGCGAATCTGAAATCTGGTTCCAGAGGGGCCTTTTTCTCGAAGAGACCGGCGCCCCCGTCGAAGAGGCGATCGAGGCCTACCTGCGCGCCATTGAGTTCAACCCCAGCGCCGCGGGCGCGCTGGTCAATCTCGGCACCATCCATTACCGCCTGCGCCAGTTTAAGGAAGCCGAGCGCTTCTACGCCCAATCCCTGGAGGCGGATGCCAATTACCCATTGGCCCATTTCAATCTCGGCAACCTCTACGATGAGCGCGGCGAGCTCGCCAAGGCGCAACACTGCTACGAAGCCGCCCTGCGCCTGAATCCCAACTACGGAGACGCCCACTTCAACCTCGCCCTGCTCTGCGAGCGCAAAGGCGACGCGCTGAAGGCCGTGCGCCATTGGAAAGCGTATCTCAAGCTGGACAGCGCCAGCGAATGGTCCGCCATCGCCCGCCGGCAGCTCGAAAAGCTCCGTGTCGCCTTGCTGTCCTGAGGTGTGGCGCAACTCAGTTCGCCGTGTCGCCGCGTCGCCGCGTCTCCGCGTCCCAACATCGACGCCGTTTGTCGATGTTGGCGAGCTTCGCTCGTCTAGAGCGAGCCCGGCTCGCCTCGGATGCTATCCTAACTACTTGGAGCACAACGAGTGAGCCGTATCCTGTTAGCCTTTCGTGCGTTCTTCGCAATCCTGTTCGGTCTGCCTTTGCCGCGGGAAATCAAAACCCCGGCGCCCGGCCCCCGGCCCGCGGCGGCGAAGGCGGAGCCGCAACCCCCCAACCCTGCGTACGCGTTACAACTCCTCGCCATCCTACAGCGCGACTCGCGCCTGGTCGACTTCCTCATGGAAGACATCGCCGCCTATGACGACGACCAGATCGGTGCCGCCGTGCGCAGCCTGCACGATCAGGCGCGCGATTCGCTCGCCCGCTACCTCAGCCTGCAACCGGTGATCGACGGAGTCGAAGGCGCCTACACCCGCCCGGCCACCACCGACCCGGCCGCCGTGAAGTTTATCGGCAACGTGCCGGCCGGCAAGCCCGAAGGCGGAGTGCTGCGCCACAAAGGGTGGCGCGCCGCCAAGGTCGACCTTCCCGTCCTCAACCCCAAACAGGATGCCTCCTTTATCGCGCCCGCCGAAATCGAAATCGAATAGCCGCCGCTTTTTCTTGAAAAATGGAACCGCGCTACATCATCGGAATTGACCTCGGCACTACTAACTCCGCGCTCTCGTACGTGGAGAACCGCCCGGATGCCGACCCTTTCGCGCTGCCCAAAGTCGAGCTGCTGGGCATCCCGCAGCTCGTTAACCCGTCCGAAGTGCGCGACGAAAACCTCCTGCCTTCGTTCCTTTACATCCCAGGCGCGACCGACTTTCCGGCCGGCTCGACCGCCCTGCCTTGGGATCCGCAGCCTGAGACCGTGGCCGGCCGCCTGGCCCAGAAGCGCGGCATCGAGAACGCCGGCCGCCTCGTGTCTTCGGCCAAATCGTGGCTCTCGCACGGCGGTGTGGATCGCACCGCTCCCATCCTGCCTTTTCGCGCGCCCGAAGGCGTGCCGAAGTACTCGCCGGTCGAGGCCAGCCGCCGCTATCTGGATCACCTGCGGCACGCGTGGGACAGCAAGATGCCCGATGCGCCCTTCACCGATCAGCACGTGTTGGTCACCGTGCCCGCCTCGTTCGACGCCGTGGCCCGCGAGTTGACGCTCAAGGCTGCGGAGCAGGCCGGCTATCGGAACGTCACGCTGCTCGAAGAGCCGCAGGCTGCGTTTTATGCCTGGATCGAGCGCCATGCCGACTGGCGCGAGCGGGTCAAGGTTGGCGATCTGATCCTGGTCGTCGACATCGGCGGCGGCACTACGGATTTCACCCTGATCGCCGTCACCGAGCAGTCGGGCGAGATGACCCTGGACCGCGTGGCCGTCGGCGAGCATATCCTGCTGGGCGGCGACAACATCGATCTGGCCCTCGCCCGGCTGGTCGCCGATCAGCTCGCGCAACAGGGCACCAAGATCGATGCGTTCCAACTTCAGGCGCTCTGGAACAATTGCCGCACCGCGAAGGAGAAGTTGCTCGAACCTGGCAATAAGAAGGATGAGGCGCCCGTCACGATTCTCGGCAAGGGGACCGGCGTAGTTGGCGGTTCGATCAAAGCCAAGCTGCAACGCGCCGACCTGGAGCGGCTGCTCAGCGACGGCTTCCTGCCCGCCGTATCGAGCCAGGACATGCCCGCGCGCCAGCGCCGCGTAGGTTTGCAGGAGATCGGACTGCCTTATGCCGCCGATGCCGCCATGACCCGCCACATGGCGCGCTTTCTGCGGCAGCAGGCATCCAGCGTCGAGCATGGCGGCGTGCGGCGGGGACCCAGCGGACTGGCCTGCCCGACTCATATCCTTTTCAACGGCGGCGTGCTGAATGCCGGTCTGATTCGCGAGCGCATTCTCGGCGTGCTGAATTCCTGGCTGGCCGAAGAGGGTCAGCCGCCCGTTGTGACGTTAAGCGGCGAAGACCTGATGCACGCCGTTTCGCGCGGCGCGGCTTATTACGGCCTCGCCCGGCGCGGCCGCGGCGTACGTATACGTGGAGGCGTGCCGCGCACTTACTATGTCGGTATTGAAATCGCCATGCCGTCGGTGCCCGGGTTTGTAGCGCCGCTCAAGGCTCTCACCGTTGTTCCGTTCGGTATGGAGGAAGGCACGGACTTGCGCATCCCCAACCGCGAATTCGGACTGGTGGTCGGGGAGCCCGCGGAGTTCCGCTTCTTCACTTCAGCCGTGCGCAAGAACGACCAGCCCGGCGACCTGATCGAAGACTTCGGCGAGGACCTCGAAGAATTGGCGCCCATGGAGGTCAATCTGCCCGCCGAGCAGGACGGCGCCGATGTTGTCCCGGTCTCGTTTGAGACCGTCGTGACCGAGACCGGCATGTTGCAGTTGTGGTGCGTGGCCCGCGACGGGCGCCGTTGGAAGCTGGAGTTTAATGTGCGGGAGCGTGTGGCGGCATGAAGTGGTCGTAGAATTAGCGTGAGGCGTCAGTGCGAGTGAACTGATGAACATCACGATCCAACCCGAATTGGAATTGATTCGCAGGCATGGTGGAGCAGGCGGGTTCGCCTGCCTGCCTGTCCTGCGCGACCCCACCGCCGGGCGAGGCAGCGTACGTTTCCGTACATTCGCAACAATCCATCAACACCGCGTCTTGAGCGCGCCGAAAAGCTCCGAAACAATGGCGAGTCCCAGTTCGTCCCTATGAGTGACGTGAACATAGGCCAACTTCCCGCCATACTCTGCCTTACCGCGATCGCCGCCGCGCAAACGCCCCCTTCTCCGCGAACGTCGGCCCCAACCCAAACCTCTAGCAACACGCAGGCGAATGCCAAAGCCCGCACTAGCGCTAAACATGACGTGGGCAGCGGAGCGGGAGATATCGGCAAGGGCGCGGCGAAAGGCGTCGGCAGTGCAGCTAAAGGTACCGGCAAAGCCGCCGCCGACTTAGTGACTCTTCACCCCATCAACGCTGCCACCGACTTGGGTAAAGGCGCTGCAAACACCGGCAAGAACGTCGGAGTAGGTGCCGTAAAGGGAAGCGCCAAGATATTCAAAGGCGCCGGCAAAGCCATCAAACACTTGTTCTAAGATTGCTCCGATGGGAGCGCACCATTGCATTGCCGCTGCGTAGATCGCGGGCTCCGCAGTTGTGGTGCGCGGCCCGAGACGGACGCTCCGGAAACTGGAATTTAATGTCCGGGAACATGAAGCCACCCGAACTGGAATCCAGCCGGGGCCGGTTATGTTTTTCCTCAGGTCCGACGCCTTGGCGCAGGCTCTGGCACGCCGCGCGCTAGTGGCGTTTGTCGCTTGTCTCCTTCCTACGAACTTTTTCGTTGACAATACGAAGTTGTTCGTAGTATCGTAGTTCTGAGATGCCCCGCTCCAATCTTCCGCGCCCTACCCAGGCCGAGCTCGAGATCCTGCGCGTGCTGTGGGACCGCGGCCCCAGCACCGTTCGCGACGTTCACACCACCCTGGCGAAGGAACGGGCGATCGGCTACACCACCGTATTGAAGTTCATGCAGATCATGGCGGAGAAAGGCCTCGTCGCGCGGGACGAAACCGAGCGCGCGCACGTCTATAAGGCAAAGGTGGCGCAGGAACAGACCCAAAGACAACTGGTGCGGCACCTTCTGGAAGGCGCTTTCGGAGGCTCGGCCACCAAGCTGATGATGCAGGCGCTGGCCAGCAAGCCCGCCACTGCCGCAGAGATCGCACAGATGCGCAAAATGCTCGAAGAATTCGACAAACGAAAGGAGCCGCAGCGGTGATACACATCCGAAACGTCTTGGCGCAACCAGCTTGCCAGGCCCTCGGTTGGGCCTTACTGCACTTTCTCTGGCAGGGCGCCTTGGCGGCGCTGGCCTTGGCCGGCTGCAATCTGACACTCCGCGATTCGCCTGCGCGGGTACGCTACGCGGTGAGTTGTCTGTTTCTGATGGTGCTTTTGGCGCTGCCCGTTCTCACCTTCACTTTCTCGATGGCGCATGCGCCGGACCCGGCCACCGGCGGAGCGTGGAAGCAAGCCGCGGCTGTGGTCGTGCCACCGGCGAATCGCGCGCCTTCCGCGATCGAGCCGCGCTTTCAAGAATCGGTAGCGCCGTTCCTGCCTTGGATTGTGGCAGCGTGGATCAGCGGGGTGATCCTGCTATCGCTGCGGTGGATCGGGGCCTGGACCTGTTTGCGGCGGCTGCGGCGCGCGGCATCGCTTGCGATCCCGCCGGAATGGGATGCCGCCCTGCGAAGCCTGATGCGGCGTGCCGCGGTATCCGCGCCGGTGCGCCTTTCGATCAGCCCTGTAGCCCAGGTTCCATGCGTGATCGGATGGTTGCGGCCTGTGATTCTGATGCCGGCGGCGGCGCTGGCCGGTCTTGACTGGCAGGCAGTGGAAGCGTTGCTGGCGCACGAACTGGCCCACATACGCCGGCACGACTATGTTGTCAATCTGCTACAGACTTTGCTGGATACGCTACTTTTCTACCATCCCGCGGTCTGGTGGGTGTCGAGGCAAATTCGTATGGAGCGGGAGAACTGTTGCGACGATATCGCCGCGGAGATCTGCGGCGACCGCGTGACATACGCGCGAGCCTTGGTGAACCTGGAAGAGTTCCGCGCCGGCCGCGCCGCATTCGCGTTATCTGCCGCGGGCGGGTCGTTGATACAGCGGATCCAGCGCCTCTTGTCGGGCGCACCGCAACAGCACAGCCCCGCGTGGCCTTCCGCGCTGGCCGGCCTGGCGATCGTGACGTGTATGCTGGCTGGCTTGCATCCGGCCGTGCACGCCAGCGGCGCCGGTCAGCAGCCGAATCCCCAGCAGTTGCAGCCGACAACCCCGAAGCCGGTGACGATTGCCGCGGCTTCACCGGCGCCGCAGGCCTCCCCTGCACCGGAAACACCGCCCGCCAAGCCCGAAAAGAGCCGCGATTTTCTCACCGGCATGGTCGCGGTGGGCTTTCGCAATCTCACAGTGGATCAGTTGATCGAGCTCAAGATTCACGGTGTCACTCCCGAGTTTGCCAGCGCGATCAAGCAGGCTGGATTCGCCGGCGTCACGCCGGACGAATTGATCCAGTTGCAAATCCATGGAGTCGATCCCGCTCTCATACGCAGCCTGAAGGCCACCGGTCTTAGTAATCTTTCCATCGACGATCTGGTGAGCCTGAGCATCCACGGTGTCACTCCCGGCTTCATCGCCGAGATGAAAACCGTTGGTTATAGCGGACTCTCCGCGGATGAATACCAGCAAATGCGAATTCACGGCGTAGACGCTGCTTTCGTCCGACACCTCGATGAGAGCGGCTTCCACAAGGTATCCGTCGAGCAATTAATCCGGCTGAAGCTGGCCGGCCTTTAGCGAAAGGAGTCTTTCATGAGCGACAAAGCCATCTGGCTAATAGTCATCGCTTCGATCCCGCTTTACTTCTTAATGGGTCAGTCACGTTCGGATACGGGCCCGATCACCGGACAATGGACGCTTGAATTGCTTCCAAAAGAGGGCGTGCAGTTTTCGATCCAGCGGCGGTGGGAAGGGCACAATTCGTACAGCTCTTCCTCGGATTACGATCTCGATAACTTCCGAGGGCTGAGCCGTGCCCAGATCGAAGCCGGCGGCCCGGCGAAATTCGACATGTTGCGGGACGCCGGGACGCTGGCCTGCGAGGGAAGCTTTCGGCACAGCGGCGGCGCGGGTACGTTCGTGTTCTCTCCAAACCCGGAATACGTCGCGGCGATGCGCTCGCTCGGTTACGATAACCTGGACAGCGAACGGCTATTCGAACTGGCGGTACACGATGTATCGCGCGCTTACCTACGGGATTTGGACTCGCTGGGCTACCACCATCTTCCGCTCGACGAAGTGGTCCAACTGCGTATCCATGGAGTCAGCACCGCTTATATACGGGAGCTGCACGCGCTCGGATACAACCTGCGGCCCGGCGATCTTGTCCAGTTGCGCATTCACGGAGTGACTACCGAGTTCGCGACTACGTTGAAGAATTCCGGTTACGGCACGGTGCCCGCCGACGATCTCGTTCAGTTGCGCATCCATGGAGTCACCTCCGAGTACATGAAGGGATTCCACGACATGGGTTACGGGCTCATTCCGGTAAACGATTTGGTGCAGCTTCGCATACATGGAGTCACTCTGGACTTTGCGAATCAGCTTCGCGGTATGGGTTACGGACGCGTCGGAGTAGACGACCTGGTACAAATGCACATCCACGGCGTGAGCATCGCCTTCCTTCAGGACCTGAAAGCATGCGGTTATGAGCACGTCCCGGTTTCCGATCTCGTCCAGATGTGCATCCACGGTGTGACTGGCTCGATGATCCGAAAGCTGCAGGCCGCCGGTTACAAGAACCTGTCCACCGATCAGCTCGTGCAATTGCGGATACACGGCGTTGTGGAATGAGCTACCGGTTCCGTGCACCCGAGCGATAGATCAGAAGGCCGACCAGATTGCTGGCGATGACCACGCCCGCGATCTTGCCCGCGTAGGCCACGGGGCTGACCACATCCACAATTGGATATACGGCAATCACCAAGGAAACCAGGCTCGACAGGAGACCGCCAATGCAGGCAACTTTGAGCCATGCAGGCAGTCTCTCGCGAAGCCCGGAGTTTCCCGCCAACGGCAGCGCGAACAAGGCGACATAGGCGATGGCATAGTGGGCGATCGATGCGGCGCCCAGCAACTGGTTCGCCTCCTGCTCGTGAACTCCCAGCATGCTGGAGAGAATCAGCGCCATGACCAGGGCCGCCACGAACAGGATCGAATTCACCGGCGTCAACCAACGTGGATGAAGCTTTGTGAACCAGCGTGGGACTAAGTGGTCCCATCCCGCAGTCATGGGTAAGCGAGTCAGTCCGGTGAAGATCAGACTGGCGCTGGCTACCGCGCGCGCCAGGAGGCAAGCGATTGCCAGGGGCGCCACCCACGACAGACTCCCGGTGGTTCCGAATCCCAGACGCAACGTTTGCGGAATCGGCCCGATCAGGTCGATCGGCCGATTGCCGACGAACGTCAGCACCGAACTGGTGCCCAGAATGAACATCAGCGCGATTACGGGAGCCGAGAGCATCACGGACTGCCCGATCGTGCGGGCGGCGTTGCGGCATTCTCCGGCCAGAATCGCGACGTATTCGAACCCGCTCAGCGCGCCGACCGTCATCTGTCCGAATACCGCCAGGCTGAACCAGTTCATTCGGGGCAACTGCCACGGGACCGGTTCATAGCTCGGGATCGCGCCGCGCCAGAGTGCCCACAGCGGCAGCCCGAGCAGGATCACGTAGGCTGCCAGGATCATCACGCTGCCGGCGTTGTGCAGCCATTTCCCAATATCGAGGCCGCGCACGGCCACTAGCGCGATGGCCGCCGTGACGGCGCCCGTAAGTGCCAGGGTCGCAATTTTGCTGGACGGCAACCATTCTGCGGCCGGTCCGATCATGTACGACAGATCCGTGGGAACGACGAAGATGATGGCGCCTACCACAACGACTGCGTAGACCCAAAGATTCCATGCAATCAGAAAACCGGCCATCTCGCCGAAGCCGGCCTTCGCCCATTGATAGAGGCCGCCTTCGAGCGGCATCAGGCGGTTCAGATAGATGACGACAGCGGCCAGCGGCAAGTAGTAGAGCACGATCCCGGCCAGCCAGAAGGCTACGTGCGCTCGTCCCAGTTTTGCGGCCACGCCTACCCACGTGGATCCGACGACACAGAGCACCTGCGCCAGGACCAGGTCCCCGAGCGATAGTTCCCTTCGCAGCGGTGTTTCTTCAACGGTCATTGCCGCGCGACAGCTTCGCGATCGCTGCTAGGGCCAGCGCGGATAGACCCACGGCGGCGGCGACTTTGGGCAGCAGGTCAGGTGCGGGCGGCGGAACGAAGGTGATGCCGGTTGCGTCCGCGCGCGCCGGTTCGATCGAGTAGCGGCCGTGGCGCGGCTTCGGGAAATTGCGCGCCAGGTCCGCCAGTCCCGACGCAACTTCGCCGCCGGCCATGGGTCTGCCGTGGCCGCAGCCGAGCACGGCCGGGCGCAGATCGGCGAGCAGTTCGACGGAGCGGTGCGCCTGCTCCCAATCGTAGGTGAACGGCGCGGGCGGACGCGAAATGCGCGGCTCCAGGGTCAGTATGCCGATGGCCGAATCCAGATCCATGGTGACGCACGTATCGCCCGCAAGCAGGATGGATTCGCTACGGTTAGAGAAGACCACATGACCCGGTGCGTGTCCCGGAGTGTAATGCCAGTCCCAGCCGGGCAGGCCGGGAACTTCGCCGTCCTCCGGCAGGTCGCGCAGCCGCCCGCCGAGATTCACAGTGCCGCTCGGGAAGAAGCGGCTGAGGAATGCCATGGCGCCGCCGGCGGTCGGGTCTTTCGGCGGATAGGCCGACTTGCCCGCGAGATAAGGCCGCTCCAAGCGGTGCGCGTATATGGGCGCGTCCCACGCCGCCGCCAGTTCCAGCGCCGAGCCGGCATGATCGAAATGACCGTGCGTGAGCAGAATCGCAACGGGCGGCGCATGTGGGCCGAAACGCTGCTCGGCCGCGGAACGTATGCGCGCGGCGTATTGGGGCGTGCCGGCATCCACCAGCACCCACGGGCCGCCCGGGCTGCCCACCAGGTAGACGTTGGCGATGGTGAACCGCAGGCACGTGAGCGAGGGAGTAAGTTCTTCGATTGTCATGTGGCTCCTCGGGCCAAGCGGCCCATAAATCCAGGCGGCCCATACATCAGGATACTCTGGGGCGGCTTGGTAAGATAAAGCTGTCCATGCGATTTGCGCTCTGGTGCTTCCCAATCGCTCTGCTGGCGCAGGATCCCTACGTCGTCGCGGGGGACCACTACCACCTGGTTTTTGAGAATGCGTGGGCACGCGCCACGCGCGTTACATACGGACCTCACGAGAAGTCGCAGGTGCACGACCACCCGCCAACGCCCGCCACTGTATACATCTATGTCACCGATGGCGGCGTCATGCGGTTTACTCACATAACCGGCGAGCACGTCGCCGGCCTCACGACCGATCGCCCGCCGGTAAAGGCCGGTGGGATCCGGTTCGCGCGCGGCACAGCGGAAACTCACTCCGTCGAGTACCTGGGCGATAGCCCGACCGAATACGTCACAATCGAGCTGCGCACCGAGCCTCTGGAGCAACCCACGCGCGATGTTCGTCTACCGCCGGTCTCACCGGATGCCTCGAAATCGGCCCTCGTAACTCAGTTCGAAAACGCCCAAGTTCGGATCATACGTGTGATGTGTGCTGCTGGACAGAATTGCCCGGCTTCCGAACATCCGGGCGACCCAGCCATCGCGGTGACTATGACAGGGCCCCACCGCGGGGATGTTCAGTGGTCGCCGCCGCCTGCGCAGGGGCCGCTGGAACAGGTCCGCATCGAGCTAAAGACCAAGCCGGTCAGCGGCGGCCATAACTAAGGCTCGGGAACCAATCCCCGCCGCGGCCCTCCGGTGTAAAGTCGAGCAGGTTCCAGAGCGGCCAGGCCATATCGATATGACGCTCGTTCTGCCCCTTCTCCGGCGGCGCGAACAATAGCTCCGTGCTGTAAGTGTGATAGATTTTGCCGCCGCGCCGCACGAATACGCTGAGTAAGGGCAACTGGCCGCCGTCGGACGTCTCGGCATGATAGTCGCGGTTGTAAGTGTTGTGCGCCGAAGAGAGCAGCCGTAGGTTATCCCATCCGCGGCCTTGGGCGAATTCACGAATCCGGCCTATGGGCGACTTCGCCACGACCGCGAGGTTGACACGCTGCCCAACGTGCGGCGCTGCGCCGTTCACGCTGTCCAGAAACGATGTGCACATCGGGCAGGCCTGCTTCATCTCGGGGCCGAACATGAAGCTGTAGAGCACCAGCGTATCCAAGCCGTTGCGAAAAAGTTCCGACAGTTTAACAGAATGCGCCGGCTCTTCCTCGAAGACATAGTCTTCCGGGACTTCTCCGCCAAGCGGCAGCTTGCGCCGCATGCGAGCTACCCGCTCGACCTGTTTGCGGAGGTCGCGCTCGGCTGTGAGCAGCCTGTTTCGAGCGGTGCGATAGCGCTTGCTTTCGCCTGGAAATTGTACTTTTGAATGCCAGCCCATAGGGTCCTCGTTTGGTGTCTACTGTCTACTGTAGCTGCTTCCAAATTGGCAGGCGGAAGCGCCTGCCCCACCGCGCTTGCAACGTGTTCTACTGGAGGCAGGAGGTCGACATGACGGCCCGTAAGGAAGCCTTACCGGAAAGCGATGTGCATGCGGCGCAGAGGTATCTGGAATCGCTTCTCGATTCCGACGAGCCCCTGTCTCCGGGTGAGAAAGAAGCCATTCAGGACAGCATCGAAGCCATTCGCCGGGGCGAGATGACCCTCGGCGAATTCGAGCGCAAGCACGGGGTTGAGGGCTAGGAACTTGTTGAAAAACGTTTGATTAGTCTGCAAACGCAGGCGGAACCGCCTGCGCCACCACGGCAGATCAGCAACTTGCAGGCTAGGTGGGGCAGGCGGTTCCGCCTGCCAGGTATTTTTCAACAAGTCCCTAGGGTTCATTGGCCGCCTGTGCTGAGCGCTTCCCGCAGCCGATCGAGGTCCGCTTCGTTGTTATAGAAATGCGGCGAGACGCGCAGGTTGCCGTGCCGCGCCGCCACCAGCACTTTGCGCGACTGGAGCTCGCGCGCGATGGCGGGAGCGTCCCGGCCTTCGAAGCGCGCGGTAACGATAGGCGAGTCGTAGTGGGGACCACGGTCTGAGAGCAAGGCTGCGCCCGCGCCACGCAGCACCTCGCGAGTTTTGGCGGCGAGCGACATCACGCGCTCCTCAATCCGCTGCGGACCGATCGCCTGGATCATCTCGATCACCGCATCCAGGGCATAGAGCAGACCGAAGGGCAGCATGCCGCCTTCGTACTTTTCGGCTTCGGCGGCGAATTGCGGCGCGCCGTGATGCAGGTTTTCGTGGTTGCGCCAGTTGCGATCGCTGCGCCAGCCGATCACCGCAGGCGCCAGGCGGTCGCGCAGAGCGGGGCTGACGTACATGAAGCTGGCGCCGTTGGGCGTGAGCAGCCACTTGTAAGCATCCACCGAAAGCAGATCCGGCTGGATGCGCGATACATCGAATTCGAGAGCGCCCAGGCTCTGCGTGCCATCAAGATAGAGCAGAATGCCGCGGCGGCGCAGCTCGGGTGCGATTTCTTCGATCGGCGGCCGGAATCCGGTCGAATAGTTCACGGTGCTGATGGCCACCAGCCGGGTGCGCTGCGTGAGTGCATCGTAGAAACGCTCCCAGGGCGTCTCGACGAACTCGACTCCGGTGCCGCCGAGGTGCGACGGGTAGTAATAGTGATTCGGAAATTCGTCTTCGAGCGTGACGATCTGGTCGCCCATTTTCCATGCGAGGCCGCCGAGCAGCAGGGAGAGACCGGCGGAAGCGTTCTGAATGAAGGCGACGTCCTCGGGCTGGCAGCGTATGAGCTGCGCGATGCGTGCGCGAATGCGGTCGGCGTCTTCGAACCACCGCATGAAATCGGTGCAGGCCAGGGCGTCGCGCCGCGTGAAATGGTTTGCAACGGCTTCGGCCGCGCCCCGCGGCATCTGGCCGAAGGTCGCGGTGTTCAGATAAGTCCACTCGGCCAGCGAGGGGAACTCGCCGCGGACCTGCTGCCAGTCAGGGACGATCATGAATTTGCCTTGTCACGCGTGCGGCGGCTTCCGCCACTGGAACGTCTTCGGATGCTCGGGTGCGACGATTCACAAATTCCACCAGGCCGGTGGCGGCTTTCCGGCCCACAGTGATGCGAAACGGCACGCCGATCAAATCCGCATCCTTGAACTTAACGCCGGGGCGCTCGTCGCGATCGTCGAGCAAGGCGTCCAGGCCAAGGGCCAGGCAGGTACGGTAGATCTCTTCGGCCGCTTTCTTCTGCACGGCGTCGGCGACATTGACCGGCGTCACCACCACGGTGAACGGCGCGATGGAGGTCGGCAGGCTCATGCCGTCGTTATCGTGATATAGCTCGATGGCGGCGCAGAGGATGCGCTCGATGCCGATGCCGTAAGATCCCATGATGGGTGTGACTTCTTCGCCCGCGGCGCCGGTCACGTGCAGCCCCATAGACTCGGAATACTTGTAGCCGAGCTTGAAGATGTGTCCGATTTCGACGGTCTTGCGGATGTCGAGGGGCGCGCCGCACGAACTGCAGGCATCGCCCGCTTCCACTTGGCGCAGGTCCTGAAACTCGGCTTGAAAATCTTCGCCTGGCGTGACGTGACGCAGGTGATAATCGTCCTTGTTGGCGCCGGCGATCATGTTTCGGCGGCCTTGGAGAGCGTTGTCGGCCAGGATGCGAAGGCGCGTCACGCCCACCGGGCCGAGTGAGCCGGGGTCTGCGCCGAACGCTTCGCGGATTTCCCCGGGATGGGCGGGGCGAAACGCGGGATCGTCCACGGCCGCGCCGAACTTGGTTTCACTGAGCTGATGATCGCCGCGCAGCAACACGAGAATGGGCTGGCCATTGGCGATCAGGACCAGGCTCTTCATCTGTGAGCTTTCGGGCAAGTGTGTGAGCTCGCTGACTTCGGCGATGGTCTTGCGGCCGGGCGTGTGGAATTCTTCGGGCGCGAAGTTGCCCTCGGGATCGGGCGCGAGAGGCGCGGCAGGCCGGGAAACAGCTTTCTCGCGATTGGCCGCGTAACTGCATTTGCGGCACATCACGATGAAGTCTTCGCCCGCTTCGGACTCCACCATGAACTCGTGCGACTGGCTGCCGCCCATGGCGCCGGAATGCGCCTCGACGATGCGATACGCGAGGCCGCAACGGTCGAAGATGCGGCAGTATGCGTCGTAGTGTTTCCGGTAAGCGGCGTCGAGTCCGGCGGCATCCATATCGAACGAATAAGAGTCCTTCATGATGAACTGCCGCACCCGCAGCAGACCCGATTTCGGGCGCGGCTCGTCGCGAAATTTGGTCTGGATCTGATACCAGATCTGGGGCAACTGCTTGTAGCTGCGCAGTTCGCCGCGCGCCAGGGCAGTGACGACCTCTTCGTGGGTCATGCCCAGGCACAGGTCGCGCTGGAAGCGATCCTTGAGGCGGAACATGTTATCGCCCATGGCGTCCCAGCGGCCGGATTCCTGCCACAATTCGGCGGGATTCAGCGCGGGCAGCAGCAGTTCCTGGGCCCCGATGGCGTCCATCTCTTCGCGCACGATGCCGGCGATTTTCAGAAGCGAGCGCTGCGCCAGGAATAGGTAGCTGTAGATGCCCGCGGCCACCTGGCGAATGTATCCGGCGCGCAGCAGCAGTTGGTGGCTGGCGACTTCGGCTTCGGCGGGGTTTTCGCGCAGTGTGGGGATGAAGAGCTTGCTCCAGAGCATGGGGTGCGACCAGTTTAGCAAAGGCGGGGCGGGGGCGAGGTTTTGGCAAGGGGGGAAAGTGCACCCGACTCACCACGGCGGGCGGGCGACGAGCCCGCCGCCGCGATCTGCTACCGAATTCGCAGGATCATGTGCTCCTCGTCAACGTACGTCGCGCCTACTTTCAATGCGCGCGGCTCCGTACCGAAGGTCTCAAATCCGAAAGAGCGGTATAGTTTTCGGGCGGCGTTCTGGGATGCCGCCACCGCCAGCAAAACCTGTTCCAGCGACGGATCCTGCCTCGCGGCTTCCAGAAGGTTAGCGATCAATGCTCGCCCGATGCCTTTGCCCCTTTGCGCGGAGCTCACATAGACCGCGTAAATGCGCCCCTTATGCCTCTCCTTCTGTCCCGTCTCCCGCATAAACGTTGCAGTTCCGACAAGGTTGCCGTTTTCGAAGGCGCCGAGATTCAAGTTGCCTTTCGGTGCGTCGCGGAAGCGGAGCGCTATGGTTTCAACAGCGGTCGCCCGGTGCTCTTCGACGGCTTTACCGAATGCGAACGGTTCGGCTTCCAGGGCTTCCAGCCGAATCTGCCACCAGGCGGCTGCATCGCTCTCGCGAAGGTCGCGTATTTCCATGGTCCATTATAAAGTGACCGCCAACAGACGGCTTCGTGAGCGATCGAATTCGGACCGGCAAGGTGTTGGTTGCCGCGTGGAGGCCGCTGCGCAGCTCGGCGTGATCGATTTAGACGGCTGACAGCCCGTTGACGTTCGAAAACTGCCTGATGAGGATTAGATCCATCCAGGGACATTAAATAGGCTTATGGCGACTGCAACCGCTCCAAGATATCGGACGGAACCTGGTCCCGAAGGGCCGGATAGCTTTCAATGATTCGCTCAATGTTTACTGGGCCGCGTCGGATCCTGAGCCGCCCATATCTTGCCTTGCAGAATGTCTTCAATGCTAGCCACCGGAAAGCCCAGCCCCAGGATTTCGGCCGGCCGCGACCGCGCAACGAATGCGGCATAGCGCGGATTGGTCTGGATCTGCACTCTCAGTTTCGAGCCGTGGCCAGCCACGTTGAGGCTGTGGGGGCAACGTTCTATCCGGAACCGGGAACCTAACAGCCGATCGAGCGGTGGAAGTTGCTCCGCGGCGGCTGCCAGACCAAGATCCAGGCTGACCAGCGGCTCCACATAGGCATTTACTCCCTGGCCCCCGATCACACAATAGCGAATCTGGTTTGCGGAGAGCAGAGTAACGATCGCTTCCAGGAAGTTGGATTCATCCACAATGACGGCTTTCCAGAAGGCCAGTTCCTGCATTCCCATATGATTGTAGCGGGGATGCGCCGCCGCGCGGCTACACCCCGTGCCGGCGCAGAAGTTCCACCCCGCGCGCATTGCCGTGCTCCGCGGCCTTGCCTGCGTGCCGTTGCGCGGCGGGGTAATCCTCTCTCACGGCGTAAATCTCGGCGAGGGCCACGTGCGCATCGGCGAACGCGTCATCCAGGCGCACGGCTTCGAGCAGCAGCGCCAGCGCCTCGTCCTGACGCAATTCGATGCGGTAGAGTTGCGCCAGGTTGTACCACGGCCGCGGATTTTCGGGCTCCCGCGCAATCCATTCCTTCTGCTCGCGAATGTGCGCGGCGGTCTCGCGATCCAGCGCGAACCCGATCACCTCTTTGCGCCAGAAGCTCACCGCTGTTCTCCCACCAGGAGCACGCGCACATCCGCCACGTTGGTGTGCGTGGGGCCGGTCACGATCAGGTCGTGCAAACCCTCGAAGTAATGATACGAGTCGTTGCGCGCCAGAAAGTCGGGTGCCCGCGGGTCGCGCGCCAACGTGCGGCCGTCCGCGATGGCGCCCGCCGCGTCCGTCGGTCCGTCCGATCCGTCCGTGCCCGCGCTGAGCACGACCACATTCGGCAAGCCGGCAATGTCGATGGCCGCCGCCAGCACAAATTCCTGATTGCGTCCGCCTAGGCCGCCGCCGCGCAGCGTGACGGTGGTCTCGCCTCCTGTGATAATGCACGCCGGAGGCTTCAACGGCCGTCCGGAATGCACGATTTCTTTGGCAATGGCGGCGTGCATGCGGGCAATTTCGCGGGTTTCGCCCTCGATGAAAGTCGAGAGCACGAGCGTGTGAAAGCCTGCTGCGCGGGCGCGCGCGGCGGCTCTATCTACCGCCATCCGGTTGCTGCCAACCACCACGTTGCGCACCCGCGCGAAGATTGCGCCGCCCTCTTTGGGCGTTTCCGGAACCTCGCCGCGCATCCCGCGCGCGATGCGCTTGCGTATGGAAGCGGGCACGCGCTCGAATATCCCGTACTTCTCCAGAATGGCCCGGGTGAGGCCGAACGTGGAGGCGTCCGGCGCAGTTGGTCCGGAGCCGATCACGTCGAGGTTATCGCCGATCACGTCCGAAAGCAGCAGCGACAAAACTCGCGCGGGATAGGCCAGCCGCGCGAGTTGCCCGCCTTTGATCCGGGAAATGTGCTTGCGCACGGCGTTGATCTCATGGATATTGGCCCCACAGGCCAACAACAATTTCGTAGTTTCCTGTTTTTCGTCGAGCGTCACCGGATCGGCGGGCAGCGGCAGCAGGGCGGAGGCGCCGCCGGAAATCAGGCACAGCACCAAGTCGCCGTCGCCGGCGCTGGCGGCGATTTCGGCAATGCGCCGGGCGCCCTCCACCCCCTGGAGGTCGGGCACGGGATGGCCGCACTCGTGCAACTCGATGCGGCGCAACGCGGCGGCGTAGCCGTACTTGACGCTCAGCAGGCCGCGCGTGATGCGGCGGCCCAGCACGCGCTCGGTGGCGCGCGCCATCGCGAAGCCGGCCTTTCCGGCGCCAACCACATAGATGTTGCGGTAGCGCCCTAAATCTTCCCTGGCAAGCCGCGCGGCTACGGCTTGTCCGGGATCGGCTGCCACGAGCGCGGCTTTCCAGATCGCGAGTGCCTGCTTGCGGAGCCCGGCTTCCTGCTTCATGGAAACGCTTCCGGCGTCATTTGAATAAGGGCAGAGCGAGCACGGCTTCCACTGCCGCGGCCGGGTCGTCGCTCACGATCGGTATGCGGTAATCGGCGCGCGCGTACCCCTCGCGGCGCTGCGCGTAGAGCCGCGCCAGCCGTTCCAGGTCGCGTGCCAGCGGGCGGTGGTACGCCTGTTCTACGCGCCGCCGCACGGTATCGAGAGGGCAATCCAGCCAGATGGTGATGCCGTTGTCTTCGACCAACGCGTAATTCTTCGACTGGACGAAAGCGCCGCCGCCCAGCGCCATCACGGTAGGCCGGCCTGCCTCTATCGCCCGCACCCGCGTGCGCATCGCCGCGTGCTCGATCCGCCGGAATTCTTCTTCGCCGCGCGTTTCGAAGATCTGGGCGATGGTCATTTTCTCCGCGGCTTCGATCTCTTCGTCCAGATCGACGAAGTGCCAGCCCAGCCGTTCGGCGAGCAGCCGGCCGATGGTGGTCTTGCCGGCCGCCATGAATCCGGCCAGGTAAATACCCGGCGTGTTCTTCAGCTTCAGAATCATACGTCGTGCAGAATCGTGGCCAGTTGTGCGTCCACCAGAGTTGGAAACAGGCGCGCGGCCAGCACCATCAGCCAGCCTATCCTGGGCGCCATCACGGTGCGGGCGCCGCGCTCCACACCTCGCGCGATGGCCTCCGCGCACTGCTCGGGTGTGATGGCGAATTGTTTGCGGCGCGCGATTTTAGGAGGCGGTCCCCCGCCCACCGCGTGCCGCTGGAAATCGGTGCGTACGTATCCGGGACAGACCGTCATGGTGTGAATGCCGTCCCTCTGCAGTTCCATGCGCAGACCGTCGGTGAGGGAACAGAGCGCGTACTTGGAGGCGGAATACAGTGTGAACCACGGCAGCGTGACCCTGCCGGCAATCGACGAGATATTCACGATTACGCCGCTGCGGCGCTGGCGCATGTGCGGCGCCACAAGCTGCACCAGCCCCAGGGGCGCGAAGAAATTCAGTTCGAACAGGCGGCGCGCATCCTCGATCGGCGTGTCCCAGGCGGGCGCATACAGGCCCATGCCGGCGTTGTTGATCAGGATGTCGATGGCGCCGAAACGCTCCAACGTTCCCGCCACTGCCGCCTCGCGCGCTTCGGGCAGCGTTACATCGCCCGCATTAACGAGCGCCTCCGGTCCACCCGCTGCCCGCAGTTTTTCCGCCGAACGCGCCATCAGCGAGAGCCGTGCGCCGCGCTTCCGAAAAGCAGCCGCGCATGCCGCGCCGATACCCTCCGAGGCCCCGGTGATGAGTACTACCTTGCCGTCGATGCGCATTGCCGTGGTAGGGCAGACGCTTTCGCCTGCCAAGGACAAATCTCCAAGATATCCAGCACCTCTCCATGATTGCCGGAACCGGCCTGAAACGCAATAATAGTAGCATGTCCTCGCGGTTGCTCCCGCTGTTTCCGTTGCAAGTGGTGGTCTTCCCGCGCACGCATCTGCCGCTGCACATCTTCGAGGAGCGCTACAAGGAGATGGTCGGCAATGCCTTGCGGGAGAACTCCGAGTTTGGCATCGTGCTGGCGAAGGAGGACGGCATCGTCAACGCCGGCTGTACCGTGATCGTCGAGAAGGTCCTGAAACGCTACCCCGACGGGAAAATGGACATCCTGGCCTGCGGGCGCAGGCGCTTCGAGGTCGTTATGCTGAATGAAGAGAAGGCCTATCTGCGCGGCGAAGTCGAATTCTTCGACGACGATGAGGGCGAGCCGGCGCCCCTCGAAGTACAGCACATGGCGCTGACGCAGTACAAGAGCCTGCTCGAATCGGGCGCCATGCAACTGCCTTTGGCCGAGCCCAACCTCGAGGATCCGCAGCTCAGCTTCCAACTGGCGCAAGGAATCCAGGACGTGGATTTTCTGAGCACGCTGCTGCGCACGCGGTCGGAATCGCAGCGTCTGCGGGAGTTGAACGAGTTCCTCTCGCAGTACATCCCGCGGCAACGGCATATCGCGCGGATGCGGCAGGTGGCACCTCTCAACGGATTCGGCGGCAAGCCGGCCGGCATCTAGCTGTCATGTTTGCGCGACCCAGGCCGGCGCCTTTCGCACTTTCCGTGGTGACTCACGGAGTCCTGCTGGCCTGGGTAGCTTCGGGTCCCGTGCACGAGGAACCCAAATCGCTTTACACGCGGGTGATCGCGCCCCATGCGAGCAAGTTGGTGTGGTACAACTTCCGCGAGAAGCTGCCGAATGTGGCGCCCGCAACGCCTAACATCGCCGCCAGGCCGCCGCGCGCGGAATTCAAGATCGCTTCGCAGGAGATCGTGGCCGGTTCCGCCGATGCGCCGCACGCGCGGCAATTCGTCTGGCAGCCCGTGCCGAAGCTGGAGCTGCAGCAGGATCTGCGGTCGCCCAACGTGGTGGCCGTGCAGGCGCCGCACATAGCGCCGCCGCCGAAACCGAAGCTGTTCGTGCCGCCCCCGGAAACGCCTAAACCCGCGGCGGACGCGCCCGCACCTAAACTGGACGCTCCTCCGGAGATTCGCGTGGCGCGGAACCTGGACGCCGCGGGTACCATCGGCAACGTGCTTGGTGTGAAGCCCGCCAAACCCCAGCCCCGCGCTTTCGTGTTGCCGCGGGCCGGCCAGTCTGGTAGCGGCAGCACGCCTGCGCTCCCAGCGCCACCGCCCGTGGAAGTCGCCACGAATCTGAGTGCGGCCGCCCACCTCCCGTTGGGCAACGAACCGGCAAAGCCTGCGCGGCGGGTTTATGAGCCGCCTGCCGGAGGTAGGAAGCCCAGCCCCTTCGGAACTCCCCTGCCCGACGCGCCGGCATTGCCAGCGTCGGCATCCGCTGCCGATGTCAGCGTAGTCATCGTGGGCCTCGATCCTAGCAGCACCGCGCCTGTGCCGTTACCCGATGGCTCGCGGAACGCACAGTTCTCGGCAGGCCCTAAACTGCGCCCCACCGGCGGCGCGGATGGCTCCGTGGAGGGCGCGATGCTCACCGTTCCCGGGCTGCTGGTGCGCAATGGCGTCGCGGATGCCAAGCCCACGTTGATGGAGCGCGCCGCGCCCACTTCTACGGCAAACTTGCGCGCAGCGCTGCGCGGGAGCCTGCCGGATCCCTCCGTTGCCGACGACCCGCATCCCGCCGCGATTCGCGTCTCATCCGCGCCGGACCCCTGGCTCGCCGGGCGCGCCATCTACGAAATGAGCGTGCAGATGCCAAATATCACCAGTTATACCGGAAGCTGGTTGATCTGGTTCGCGGAACGTCAGCAGGAACTCGGCTCCGCGCCTTTCGGCAGTCCCCACGGACAGGTGAGCGCACCGGTGCCCTTGCGCAAGGTGGACCCCAAGTATCTTCCGTCGGCGATTTCGGATCGCGTGGAGGGGACGGTGCGGTTGGCGGCCGTGATCCGCAAAGATGGGCGCGTCGACTCCGTCAAGCTGCTGCGGCACCTGGACGACCGTCTCGATGAAAGCGCCACGCAGGCGATCGACAAGTGGCAGTTCCAGCCCGCGCTACGCAACGGCAAACCCGTGGACGTGGACGCCGTGATCGAGATCCCCTTCCGGCTGGCGCCCAAGGTCGTGCGCTGATGCGGCAACACCTGATCGTCGACGCCGACGATACTCTTTGGGAAAACAACATCTACTTCGAGCGGGCGTTCGACGAATTTGTGGAATACCTGGATCACTCCACGCTATCCCCGCCGGAGATCCGCCAGGTGCTGGATGAGATCGAATTGGCCAACGCCAAGATCCACGGCTACGGCTCTTTGAACTTCGGGCGAAATTTGCGGCAATGCTACCAGCATCTCGCCGAACGGGATGTACGAGAGGAGGATCTGCACACGGTCATGTCGTTCGCCGAGCGGATTCTGGATTGCCCCATGCAGGTGATCTCGGGCGTTGCCGAGTCGCTGGAGTACCTGGCCCCGCGCCACGACCTCACCCTCTTCACTAAGGGCCATCCCGAGGAGCAGAAGCTGAAAATCGACCGCTCCGGGCTGGGGATTTACTTCGGCCACACCGCCATCGTGAAGGAGAAGGATGTAGCCGCATACCGCGCGCTGGTCGGCGAGCGCGGCATCCATCCGGAACTGGCGTGGATGGCCGGCAACAGCGCGAAGTCGGACATCAACCCGGCGCTCGAGGCGGGATTGAATGCCGTATTCATTCCGCACTCGCATACGTGGGGACTGGAGCGTCAGGAAATCAGGCCTGGCAAAGGCCGGTTACTCGTGCTGGAGCGCTTCGCGGATCTGCGGAATCACTTTTGATACGATCGAGTGAAACGCATGAGTGTGTCCGCCGAAGTCCTGCGATCTCACATCAGTTACACTGCCTGGGCAAGCCGGTGTCTCGTAGAGTCTGCCGGCCGCCTCTCGACGGAGGAACTGACCCGCGATTTTGGAACAGCCGACAAGAGTGTGTTGGGCACGCTGGTCCACGTTTTCGGCGCCGACCGTGTCTGGCTGGCGCGCTTAAAAGGTGAGGCGGTCCACACTTTCCTGACCGGTGCGGATTACCATCTCTCCGTGCTCGAAAACGATTGGCCCGCGCTGCACCGGCAGTGGATTGCATGGGCCATCGGTCTGACTGATGACGCGGCCGTGACGGAGATCTCATATTCGGATATGTCCGGCAATCCATGGAAGCAGCCGCTGTGGCAACTGATATTGCACGTCGTCAATCACGGGACGCATCATCGCGGCCAGGTATCCGGATTCTTGCGCGCGATGGGCCACGTGCCGCCGAAGCTCGACTTGGTGAACTACTATCGCGCAAATCCGCTATCGAGTTAGAACCGTAGGGCGGCCAATCTTGGCCGCAGCCGGCTTTTAGCCGGCGCGGACGCGCTGGAAAGCGCGTCCGCAGGCAGGATTGCATGCCCCACTTCTCATCAACTCGGAGTCTCCGAGTCAACTAACAACTACCAAGTCTATTCGCAGATCAAGTTAATTCCGCCGATGCCCCCACTCACGTTCACGCGCACGGTGGCGGCGTTCTCTCCGGACGGCTCATTCACCCAGCGGTCGCCGCGCTTGGTGAGCCCGCGCGCGTTGATCTCGCCGATTCCACCATGTGCTTCGACCTCCAAGCGCGCCCGGCGCGGGAGCCGTATAGTGGCCTCGCCGACTCCTCCCCGCACCCGCACGTCCATGTCGTTCCGGGGATGGCCAGTCAAATCCAGCTTCAACTCGCCGGCGCCCATTTCGACCTCCAGGTTGTGCAGTGCCACTTGGCCCAAGTCCAGCCGGCCCTCGCCAGCGCCCATCTTGACGTTGATGTCCATGGGGACGTCTTCGTTGAGCCGCAGCTCCCATGTGTTCTTGTCGTTGTTTCCGAGCGAATGATGGCTGGGCTGCCGGATGGTGAGGGTACCGCGAGAGCCGTTCACCTCGTATCGCACCTCCGGCCGTCCGTCGGACGCGCGATAGCGGAAGTCCGCATCCATGAGCGGCGCGGCGCTGCCTCGCATGACCAACTCGCCCGCTCCCATTTCGATATCCACCTGGGCGGATTTGGCTCCCTTAAGATCGATGGATTGGGATGCATGCTCCACATTCGGCGAATCGTGGACGTCGACATAGCATCCGGCGCCCAGCAGCGCCAGCGCGGCCGTTCCCGCCAGCAGGGCGAGGGTTTTGAATTTGGCTTGGTTCACACAGGCCTCCATTCAGAAGCATACGCCAGCCCGCGCCTGTGTGTTCAATATTTCCAAACTGATTGTCCGCCCAATCCGAGCGGGCGAGGGGGTGACGCGGCGATCCGTCTTCGGTCCGCCCCACTGGAGTCGTGTTCGCCCGGAATTGCGGTCACGTATTGGAAGACCGCTTGCTGACGCGCGCGGCTCCTATCAGAACCACGACCGCCAGGGAGTGGTTTCCAGGCATTTACTCTCGACATCCGGCGGCAGCGCGAGGATAATGGTCACAGATCCGTGAGGATTCCATGCAGCCACATCCGACAGACCACCTGGGTTTGCTGCGAGTTCCCGGACCCGGCCTGGCAAGCCTGGCCGTAAGGTTCGCGCCACTGTCCGATCGCGACATTTTCAATCCGGCCGCGTGGCCGCAACATCCGCTCACGCCGAGCGCGGCTTTCGCCGGCTGGTGGGAAATCGATCTGGATCTATTGGCCCTGGCCGACGGCGTATACGAATACGAGTTCGTGGCCACCGGGACTCCGATTCCGGACCCTTATGCCGAGGCGCTGACCAAATTCGGCGGATATCGCGGCCTGTTCAACATCGCCGGCGGCAAGCGGGTGCCCAAGCCCTTCCGCTGGGATGGCGAATTCCCGCCCGGCGTGAACCTGCCACAGAATAACCAGATCGCGATTTACGAGATGCCTATCAAGTGGATGGCCTCCGACCCGGGCGAAGACGCTTCTCTGGTGGAACTTGGCACGTTCGACAAGGTCATCTTCGAACATCTGGACGATCTGGCCGGTTTGGGCGTAAATTGCATCGAGCTGCTGCCCATCGAAGATTCACCGCAGACCCTGAACTGGGGTTACGGCACGCGCTTCTTCTTTGCTCCGGATTACGATGTCGGCAGCCCCGTCGACGCAAAATTCTTCATCAAGGCATGCCACGCGCGCGGCATACGCGTGCTGCTGGATGTGGTGATGAACATGTACGCGCCGCCATGTCCGCTGGGGGCTCTGGCGGCGCAATGGTTCTCCACGCCGGCATCGCCCAGCAGGCAGGATTGGGGGCAGGTGCTGTTTCTGTTCGATAGTCCCGCGTACGACAGCTACTACGCCGCCCGGGAGTTTCTCTGCGAGATGGCCGAGTTCTGGGTTGCCGAGTACCACGTGGACGGATTTCGCATCGACGACTTTGCGGATATCAATAACTGGGATTTCGTCCAGGAATTTCACGACCGGGCGACTGCCCAAAGCCAGTCGCTGTATCCGGGAAAGCCGTTCCTGGTGGTAGCGGAGGACTCCAACCGCCGGTTCGTGACCACGGAGGACGATCCCGGCAATCCAAATGGCCGGAAAGTCACCGACGCCATCTGGAATTTCGGCTATCGGGATGAGATACGGCGCCTGGCGCTAGACGCCATCGACACAAACTTCGGCGAGCCTTCACGTTCCGCCCGCGTGGAGCACGCGATTTCGAAGGACGGAGTCTGGAACGACTGGGACCGGCAATTCGACCCCGGTTACGCGGATATGGCATGCACCGTGGAGTATGTGACCTCGCACGACGTGGCGGACGCGCCGCGGCTGATGAACGTCATTCTGGGTCCGATGCTTCAGAGCGCCGGGCTCGGCGATGGCGGCGTCGCCAGCGTGCGCGCCGCGGTGGATGGCGCCGATACGTCTTCAGACGCGACTTTGCGCAGCTTGGTGGAAGCCGCATTACAACGCGTCTTCGGGGTGTTCGCCGTGGTGATGACATCGGTGGGAATGCCCATGTTTCTGGCCGGCGAGGAGTTCGGCGACGTGCATGACACGGACTACATCGACGTGAACGAGAAACAGCAGGATCCCGTGCAATGGGCGCGCGCGCAGTATTCCGGCAATGCGGAGCTCGAAGCCAACGTTGGGAAACTCATTCACCTGCGAGTGTCGCACCCGGTCCTGCAGCGCAACGAGGTAGAGTTCTTCTATTTTCACCCGCAGTTCGACGATAACAACAGTCCGCGGGTCTTCGCTTATTGCCGGACCGGAGGCGAGCCGTTGGGTAGTTCCGGGCAAGTGGTGGTAATCGCCAACATGGGAGCACAGGCCTTTCCGAGTTATGTGATTCCGGGATGGCCCTGGGGCGGCGCGGCACTGGCGGAGATCGGGTATCCCGGCGCGGCGCCGGTTTACGATGCGGCGGCCGGAGCGCTGTCCCTCTCGCTGGATGCGTTTGCGGCGCGGGTATTTACGATCTGACCGGCGCCGCTCTCTTCGGCCGCATCGCTCCAATCCATCTCCGCCGGCGGCGGGATATAACTCATGGCGCGCTCGGTGACCGCGCAAATTGTGAGGCTCGGGTTCACGCCTAAGTTGGCCGCCAGCACGGAGCCGTCGCATACGTACATATTCCGGTAGCCAAAGACGCGGTTGCGTTGGTCGACCACGCCCTCGGCCGGCGTGCCGGCCATGGGGCAGCCGCCCAGAATGTGCGCGGTGCCAGGAACGTCGAACAGGATTTCGGTGATCATGCTCAGGGGCGTGCCCCCGATCAGCTTGGCGGTCTTGCGCGCAAACTCGTTGGCTTGCGGAATGAAGGTCGGAACTTTCTTTCCCTGACTCACCAGAATCTTGCGGAAGGGAAAGAACCAGCGGCGCCGCAGCCGCATGTCTATGTACCCGTCGAGGGTTTGCATGCACAAGAAGATCACCGATTCCCGCGCCCAGCCGAAGGGATGCAACGCCCGCGTGATGCGGATCGGATGGCGCAGGAACGAAACGATGAGGTTGCCCAGCCACCGCCAGACGCGCGTGTGGCCAAGCCTGCCGCCCGTGAGCAGGGTGGCCAGCGGGCCCATGGCATCCGAGCCGGCCGGATAGCGGACCGCCTCGATGTGCGTGTAGTCGTCGAGGTAGATGCCCGAGCCGATGGCGATGCCCTTCGATAAATCCTCTTTGCACCCGGGGACGCGCACCCCGATCAGCGACTCGGCATTGGTGCGCACGCGGTTGCCGAGCTGATCGCTGAGGGCCGGGAGCGAGCCCTTCTCCTTCAGGCGGAAGAGCAGATCCATGGTGCCGAGCGCGGATGCCGCAAAGACCACGCCGCGGCAGGTGAAGCGCCGGGGCTGCTTGGCGAAGAAGGCCGTGGACTTCTCGGTCCGGACCTCATAACCCTCGCTGCCATCGTCCTTGCCGTTCAGCGGCGTCACATCCACGACGCGCGTTTCGTCGAATACTTTTGCGCCCTGCTTCTCGGCGAGATATAGATAGTTCTTGTCGAGGCTGTTCTTGGCGTTATAGCGGCATCCCACCATGCATCCGCCGCAAGCGATGCAGGTGCAGCGCTCCGGGCCCTGGCCGCCGAAATACGGATCCGGATACGTCTTGCCGCCGGCTTCGCCTTCCGGCGGTTCGAACACCGCCACGTGCGTGCGATAAAAGGTATGGCCCACGCCGGCCGCATCCGCCGCTTGTTTGAGGACGTGGTCCGCCGGACCCAGGATGCGATTTTCGATGACTCCGAGCATACGCAAGGCGGTCTCGAAGTGGGCCGGCATCTCCCTCTTCCAGTCCGCCAGCCCGGCCCAGGATCCGTTGTCCCAGATCGAGTTCACGGGGACCAGCAGCGTGTTCGCATAGGTGATGGATCCGCCGCCGACGGCGCAGCCGTGCAGAATCACCACATGCTTGAAGAATTCCATGTTAAAGAAGCCGCGCAGCGCCAGCCGCGGTCGCCAGAACCAGCGCCAAATGATCCAGTTGGTGCTGGGCAGGTTCTCCGGAGTCCAACGGCGGCCCATTTCCATCACCGCCACGCGGTAGCCCTTCTCGGTCAGCCGATGCGCCGTGACGCTTCCGCCGAAGCCGGAGCCGATCACGATGAAGTCGAAATCGTGGCGCGAATCTGACATAACGGTCTCATTATACCGAAACTGCGCTTTCTCTGCCTGGGTCCGCTTCATCCTCCGGCCTGTGGCCGCAGCAAGTAATGAGTGAACAGAACTGCAAAGATCAGGTTCCCGACGCCGAACAGAAGCAGCACCTGGAGCGAAACGCCCGATGTGAGAAAACCGAACAGGCTAATGGCAAACGCCCAATACTTGAGTACCGTTCCGCAGACGAGCAACGGACGATTGCGCCGGTAATCCCTCGAGACCGCAATGTACGCAGCTCCGAACAGCACGGCCGTGCCGCCAACGAACATCCGAAACAGTCCTGGACCGGAGTCGTTGAAGTGAATCAGTGGAGCGACGAGCCAAAAAAGGAATAGAATCGTCAAGCCACCGCTGATGTTGTAGATAGCTGCGAGAATTAGAGTAGCTTGCATATTACAAATCTAACCGAATTAAACCAAGTCTCATAGGGGGTCATGCCGGCCTCTATTCCGTTTCGCGTCGTTCGCACAGGGCGGCCGTGTGCATCGCCGGCGCGCCGCGGGCGTGCGGCTGAGGTGGTGCATGATGGAGAAAGAATGACCGAAGCGGAGAGGGTCTATTACGAGCGGCGCGCGCCGGAATACGACGACTGGCATCTCGGCACGGGGCTCTTTGCCGCACGGGTCCGGCCGGGCTGGCACGCGGAGACGGAAGCGTTGCGAGCAGTCTTGCGGTCTCTCTCGATCGGCCCGGCGCTGGACGTGGCGTGCGGCACCGGCTTCCTCACACAGCATTTGCCCGGCCGCGTCATCGGCCTCGATCGCGATGCTCCAGATCGCGCGCGAGCGGCTCGCCGGCGGCTGCGTCATTCAGGGCGACGCCCTGCGGCTGCCCTTTCGCTCGCACGCGTTTGCGTGTCTGGTGGCGGGCCATTTCTATGGGCACCTGGACAGCGATGCGCGCGGCCGGTTTCTCGCGGAGGCGCGGCGGGTGGCCGGGCAAATCCTCATCATCGACGCGGCATTGCGGGAAGACGTTGCCCTGGAGGAGGTCCAGCCGCGTGTGCTCCAGGACGGCTCCCGGCACACGGTCTATAAGCGCTACTTCACGCCCGCGCAACTCGTTTCGGAACTGGGGCAAGGGCGCGTACTGCACGCCGGCCGGTGGTTCGTGGCGGCGCTTACTTGAGGCACACCGGTTTCAGCGCTTGTAGAACAGCGCGGTAAACTCGTACATCGATCGCGGCGGCTTGGCCGCTTGCAGATTTTTCAAAATGCTCTGTTTGTCCGCGTCGCTGCGATCCTGGCCGAGTTTGAATTTGCCCTCCAGCAGCTCGATCTGCATTTCGAAGCCGATGACGCCGGCAATCAGGCTGTTCGTGTAGGATTCCGGCAGCTTCACAAAGTCGTAGGCGGAGTCTTTGCCCTCGAACTTCTGTATGAGCCTCGCCAGGAAGTCGTGGATGGCTTTCGGATCGGTGACCGGCTTGGGCTTGCCGGTGGCGTGCACCACGGCGAAATTCCAGGTGGGAACGGCTTCGGGCTTGCTGTACCAGGTGGGCGAGATATAACTGTGCGGACCGCGGAACACGATCACGGCGGACTCGCGGCCATCGAAAACTTTGCTCTGCGGATTCTGGCGGGAGATGTGGCCGTAGAGCGTGCCGTACGGCGCCGCCGTTCGATCGAGGATCACCGGGATGTGAGTAATGCGGATACCGGGGCTGGCCGTGATGAGATCGGCGAAGGCGAACTCGTCCATGACGTCATTCAGGAACTGGCGGTCCGCGACAAGCTGGGGTTTCGGGATATAAAGCGACTCGCGCGGCGGCTCATCGGCCCCGAGTTCCACTCCAGCAAGGGCCAAGCCAAGCAGCAGATTGCGGCGGTTCATGCGCATTACGGCCTCCTTTGCGTTTATGTTGAAATGATGGCACACATTCCCGGCTCGCTGCGCGCATTGCTCTCCCGCCTGATCGATTACGCGGGTCTCTATCCGCCGGCAGGTCTGCCGCTTGCCGTGGTCTCGGAAAAATACCGAAGCTACCTCGTGTCGCCGGAGAGTTGGATGTTGAACCGCGTTGTGCTGCCCGCCGCCAAATTGGCTGAAGTTCAGCTTCGCGCGGGGTGGCGCGTGACTCTGCTGGTCGAGGATGAACCTGGTCCACTGCCCGCGCAAGTGGAGACGCTGGAGACCAAACTTCCGCAGAAGCTATCGCTCGCGACTTATTGTGAAGCTCCCATCGATGCGATCCAGGGGGCCTTCGCCAAGGTGCGCACGGGAGGTTTGACGCCCGAAGCGATCCCGCCATCCGGCTTGCTGGCCGATTTCATGTGCGCGGCCGCGGCTCGCCGCCTGCCTTTCAAAGCTACGGCGGGACTGCACCATCCCATACGCTCGCTTCGCCCGCTGACCTATACGCCCGATAGTCCGCGCGCCACGATGCACGGTTTTGTGAATGTATTCGCGGCCGCCGTATTCGCCTGGCAGGGCGCAGAGCGTGAAGCGGTGATCGATGTTTTGAACGACACCGAGCCGCGGTCATTCAGGTTCTTGGAGGATGAGCTGCGCTGGCGGAACCGAACGGTTTCCACCGCCGGGGTCGAATCCGCCCGCCGCGATTTTGCCCACAGCTTCGGCTCCTGCTCGTTCGAGGAACCTATCGCGGATTTGCGGGCGTTGGGGTGGCTGGCGTGATGGTTCCGCGGCACTCGCCAAAACCGATGCGGGCGAATCCGTCGCGTTCGCAGTAGCCGCGCAGAATCACTTCGTCGCCGTCTTCGAGGAACTTTCGGATTTCGCCAGTGGGCAACCGGATCGGATCGGCGCCGCGCTGGGTTAACTCCAGCAGACAGCCGCGTTCTTCCGGCAGCGGCCCTGACACGGTGCCACTGGCCAGTAAATCCCCCGATCGCAGATTGCAGCCGTTGCTGGCGTGATGCGTGAGCAACTGGGCGAGCGTCCAATACAGGTTCCGCAGATTGCCGCGGCTCAAGCGCAACGGCGGCAGGCCCGCCTCGCGCATCTGGCGCGACGCGATATGCACCTCCAGCGTGAGATCGATGCCGCCCTGCGCCCGATCCTCCGGCAAGCTCAAGTAGGGAAGCGGGGCGGGATCGCCATCCGGCCGTGCGAAGGCCGGCACGCGGAACGGCGCCAGCGCCTCAATGGTTACGATCCAGGGAGAGATCGTGGTGGCAAAGCTCTTCGCCAGGAACGGCCCAAGCGGCTGATATTCCCAGGACTGTATATCGCGGGCCGACCAGTCGTTGAGCAGGCACAATCCGAAGATGTGCGATTCCGCCTCGGCGATGGGGATGGGCTGGCCCAAGTCGTTGCTGGGGCCGGTAAAGAATCCCACTTCTAGTTCGTAATCGAGCGCGCGGCTCGGTCCGAAGACCGGCGCTTCGGCGGCGGCGTCCTTCATCTGGCCGTTGGGGCGATGCACCGCTGCTCCGCTCACACCGATAGACGAAGCGCGCCCGTGATACCCGATCGGCACGTACTTGTAATTCGGCAGGAGAGGGTTGTCGGGCCGAAACAGGCGGCCCACATTGGTCGCGTGGTGGATTGATGCGTAGAAATCGGTGTAATCGTGAATGGTGGCAGGCTTCACTACGACCGACTCGCTCATCGGCACTAGCAAGGGTTCGACGGCGGCTTGATGTCCGCTGCTGGATCGCAACAACTCGCTGAGCCGCTTCCGCAGCGGCGACCAATGCTCTCGGCCCAGTGCCATGAGCGGGTTCAAGCCAGGCGCGGAACAAGCGAAGACCGTCTCCGGCGGCAGGCTGGAGAGCAAACCTGCCTTCGCGCAGCGGCGCAGATCCAGAATGCGGTCGCCGATGGCGACGCCAATCGAGTACGGGGCGTTACTCGGACCAGTAAAGACTCCGAACGACAGATTCTGAATTGGAAAATCGGCGCCCGGCTGATTAGCCGATTCGAGCCAGCTCTTCAGGGTAGGACTGTGCGTAGCGTCCAACAAAAGAAAATGGTTCCAAGTGACCTGCGTTACAGCCAAACTCCCCGCCGGCATGCACGGCACAGAGCTTTGCGGCCAGAATCGCCGGGCGTTCGTCCCTTCGGCTCCCCGCCACCTTCTTTTGAAAGCGACGGCTCAATGCCTCCAGGCTCACCTGCTAGCTTTCCTGGCTGAAGCCGGTATCTCGAAGCGGCCTTTCACTCTCCCGAAACGACTGCCCGTCTCCGAGCCCCCATTTCGAGGTCAAAGCTCCCGACCTACTCCTTCGATGCCGTACCGATCGTTTGTCCTGCCCGTTCGGCTTCCGACTCCCTCACGCGCCCCGGTTCGCCCCGGAGTGCGCAAGATCAATACCAAAAGCCCGTTGCCTGACTCCCGACCGGCCCTCCCAACCCTTCCTCGGATCTCCACTCCCCTTCCGGGCTTTTCGTTCCCTTCCGGATCAAAGCGTTCAACCCGATTCCGAGCCAGGAAGCTCACCTTCCAAGCACTCCCGATCGCCTCTCACTCCCCACTGCCGGTTCTATTTTATTAGTTCCGACACCAGATCATCGCTCCAGGCTCGCTAAGCGCCCAGTGGCTTGCTGTTCCTCAGACCTCTTGGAACCAACCTCATCATGCACCCGCGGGCAGGTTACAGTCAAATGAAAATTGTGTTTCAGGGCTGTTTTCCTCAAGTTTTATTTGGAGGGTTTTCATATACATAGCGGGAGAGTAGGGTGTACTACCTGTGGAAAAAACACCGCGAGGCAATCCTGTTCTAACGGTTGGAAGGTTGAAACATGATCTCCGCGAAATTGCTGAATGCGCTGTGGAGCGTCCTGACTCGCACGCGGTGTGGGCCCGGCTCCAAATCCGTCGGCAGCCTTGAATTTGTCTGCCAGGAATTGCCTCCAAGATCCGTGAGGAACAGCACTGGCTGCGCGGCATCGTCGATCTCCAGGATCACGCTGTCCCGCTCCAAGCCAGCTTCCGCAGTGTGGAAGCGGCAGCAGACGTACTCATTCCGGTGACCATGGAAGAGGGCGGCTTCCGTCATGCCGTTGCGCACTTCATAGATCTCCGGCGCCGGTTCGGTGATTGTCTCAGGCGCGGACACGCGCCGCGAGAGAGGCTCTGGCTGTTCACCCGTGGTCCGCATGTGAATGCGAAATTCGTTGCTATAAGCGCTGTCTGCCGTGCGCAGGCGCACCAGATGCAGTCCGGCAGCCAAGCCCGGCGGAACGCGCAGGTTGGCTTGCCATTCGCGCGGGCGTAGATTGGCGAGCACCAGGACGGGCGCGCCATACTCATCGATCTCCACGCACAGCCGATCGCGCGTCAGGTCCGGAACGCCGCTGCTGAAATACACACAGATGTATTCGTCCTTGCCTGGATGAAAGTAGATGTCGTTGGTGCGATTGTTCACCGCGGAGTAGAGCAGTGGCGCGGGCTCCCCGGGATGGGGTGCGGGCGGCTCCCAGCGGCGGCGGCAGACGACGCCGGCGCGGCGGTCGGACATCACGTAAAGGAGATCGGCGCGCGCGAATCCGGCCGAGCGGCACAGAGCCGAGAGACACTTGACGCTGGGACCGAACCAGTTGTCGATTTGCCCGCCGAGCTCATCGGTTTCGTAGAACTCCAGCGTGCAGGGCGCGGCGCCATCGTCGGTGACGAACGATTCCACGCAGGCCGTATCCTTTGTAATGGCGCAGATCCTCTCCAGGCCCAGCAGCGGATTCCGCAGGTGGTAGAGCACGCCGAAAAACAACACGTAATCAAAGAGCCCCACGCTGGCGGGGGTCAACTCTTCCACGTCCAGGATGCGGTACTCGACCTTCGAGCCGATCATACGATGCGCTTCGCGGAACTCTTCGAATTCCACGCAATCGACGGCCAGCACCTGGGCGCCGCGGCGTTCCATCTCGAAGCTGCACCAGCCAGTCCACGCGCCCACATCGAGGACGCGTTTGCCCGTGAGATCCTCGGGAATGGGAAAAGCCGCCAGGCGCGCTTTCAGGGCATCGATGCCGATCATGCCCTGGATCACCTGGCCGTCCGGCAACTCGATGCTATGGTACCAGCCCCGGCGCGAGAGCAGCGCCACCTGCTGCTGCACGAGCTCGTAGAAGTTTGGATTACCGGCCGCGCGCTCCGCGGGCATTCAGACCAGCCTCAGTGTCAGATTCGAGCCAGGAACTCCTTCCGAAACTCGCACGACTGGGCGGGTGTCTCGGCAAGGCACTGCTTTCATGGACGCATTTCCGGCTTGCATGGCGATCGTTGGTGTGGTTGTTTTTGAGCATATCACGCCGGCGATGCGGGAGAAAATGGCGACACCACAGGTCAGCGTCCTCGATCTCCCGGTGCCGCTCGGCGGTGTCGAAAGAAGGGGAAGCGCTCCGGCCAGAGCAGCATCCCGAGCAGCAGTATTCCTGTTATCGAGCTCACGGCAACGCAAATTGTCCGCTCCGGCCCGCCCGTGAATTCCAGATCGATTGCGCATTCTCCGGAGCAATGCGGCTCAATGACGATCATGCCAAGGTGATCCGGATAGACCCGAAGGTTCTGGCCGCGAGTGCTGGCCCGCCATCCCGGATCGTAAGTGAGTTGCACAGACACCACTTGTCCCGAATCGATTCTCGCGGAGATTCGCCCGCGGTCGGGGTTCTCCCACGAGAGATCGGCCGCCGGCAATTGGGGATCTTCCAGGGCCGTGACATAGCGCCGCGCCGGCTCGATGTCCAAGCCGTGAATCGGCCGCCGGGTGACCACCGCGGCGGCGGGAATCACGTGCGCCAACGATGCCGACCGCAGCGGAACCTGGTAGATCGAGTCGTCTCCCTCCCGCCAAATCAGAGGAACTAATCCTTCGAATTTCCTGGTATTGCGGATGGGGTGATAGTGGTCTTTGCTTTGAGGCCCCGGAACGGTAATGGCGCCGCACCCAAAGACCTTCAGCCAGAAGATCGAGATCGGGCCGTCTTGATCGCCCGCGTTCTCGCCCGAATAAATTGCGTACACGGCCACGCGTTGCATCCAGTTGGGCGCAGAGGGCTCGTGCCCCGCACTCAATTGCGGGTTATCGGCAACAAGATTAAACCAGAAACCGGCTTCCCCGGACACCATGATGCGCTGTCCCGGCAGATGTTTGGCAAGCCAGCGCGCCTCACGGAAGGGCATCGCTTGCGTGGCATCGATCGGATGGATCAGGCGTCGCGCAAACAGGCAATCCTGCACCGCAATCCATCCTAGCGGGATCGCGCAAAGCGCGGCCGCAGCCATCACGGTCTTTCGCGGCATCCGCCCGACCAGGGGAGCCAGGGCAAAGGCCGCCATCAGGCAGAGGCCAATCTCCATCTCCAGGTGATATCGCTGGGGCTGCGGCAAGAAGCCAAGATTGGCCCAATACCACAACACCGTGATGCCGCCGAAGCAGACGGAAAAGAGCGTCGCGAATCGGAGCATCGGATTGGGAAGGCGCCGGCTGACGAACCACACCAGCGCCAGCATCAGAATGAACAATGCGGCCAGCAGGCTCGGGCTAAGGACGACGCTGTGGGCATTTGCCACAGGCTGGGTGTTGGTTCGGATGAGGCGCACTAAAGAAGGCGGCACCAGCCGGCAGATCAGCAGGTAAGCGGCTATCAGGATCGCGCAAGTTGAAACCAATTCCCTCCCGCGGCGTTCCTGCCGTACCGCGAACAGCATCAAAGAGGAAATACCAATCACTACAGCGCCAAATGCATTGCTGAGGATCACAGCGGCTACTGCCACAACCGAAACCGCGAATCGGCGAGCGGTTGGCCGTTCCAAACAGCGCGCCAGTAACAGCAGCGCCAGTGGCAGCAGAGCCAGCGCCACGTTATGCGGCGTCTCGCCCCAGTAGACCATGTTGTTCAGGCGGCGTATGCTCAACCAGGGGCCCGTGTCCTCCCGGATAGCCGGGATGAATAAGGAAGGTGAAAACAGCGACCACAGCAGTGCCGCCCAAAAACTGGGCGCCAGGCGGCCCGACACCTTTCGCGCGAAAAGGAACCAGAATACAGGCGCGAGTGAATACGCCAGTGCCGCCAGAAAATGGAAGGCGTGCGCCGGAGAGCAGCGGCCCAGAAAGGCCAGGATTGCGGTGAGCGCCGGGACCAGCGGGAGATAGGTATTCTCGAACGGCAACCCTGCGTTGAACCATGGAAACCAACTGCAATGCGGCCAGTGATCCAGCAAAAACCTTCCAAACGAGATAAAGGTGCCTTCGTTCGAGAGCAGATCATCGAGATATTCGATTCGGAACAGCGGCCAGCAAACTAAAGCGCTCAGCGCGAAGAGCGCCAGACAGAGCAGCACGGTCTCGCTCGTCCGTGCCGGCGAATCGGCTTGTGCGCCAGCGGTAACCTCGTCCGCCGGCTGCTTGCGCAGGGCAGGGGACCGCGGGCGCCAGCGCAGGGAATCCAGCCAAAGTACCTTCCAGTTCGACATGTCGCTTCCTTCCAGGCGCGGTCAACCCGCAGAATATACGCAACCGCCCGGAGAATCTACCGGCCGCCCGGAGAGTCTTTCACCCGGCCGTTTCGCGCGCGCGCCGATCGTGCGACGCGCTTCGACAGCCAGCACCTGGCCGCCGCGCCGTTCTACCTCGAAGCTGCACCAGTCGGTCCCCGCGCCCACGTCGAGGACGGCGATCATGCCCTGGATCGCTTGGCAATCCGGCAACTCGATGCTGCGGCGCCAGCCCCTGCGCGAGAGCAGCGCCGCCTGCTGCTGTACGAGATCGTAGAAGTTTGGATTACCCGCCGCGCGCTCCGCGGGCATTCAGACCAGCCTCACAGGAAAGGGGACCGAAATTGTCTCGCCGAGTCCCACCGAGAGCGAGTAGGCACCCGGCTGCGCGCCCGAGGGCAGCGTGGCGTTGACCTGCCGAAGCCCCTCCGGATCGGCTTCCGAGAGGAACACGACGGGCAGATCGTCGCCGCCCAGCCGCACCTTGATATCCGCCTTAGCCACGCCTTCCGGCAATCCCGAAACCCAGAGTGAGATCCAACAATTGAGACCGGTGTGGGCCAGGTTGCGCTCCCATGTTTTGCCATCCGTCACGATGGCGATCCGGATGTTTGCAGCCTCGGTCTGGCCGGGCCGTGGCTGCCGGTCCTCAGCGGAAAGGTCCACGCCGATACGCACCTGGTTTCCCCACGCGCTATCCGCCACGCGCAAGGTAGCCGCATGCCAGCCGGGAGCCAGGCCGGACGGCAGTTTGCAGTTCACATGCCAGCCGTCGCCGCCGGTGCTCTGCAAGAAGACGGGATGCGATCCGTAGGGTCCTATGCGCGGGAACACGTCGGCAGGTGTCAGATCCGCACGCGGGCTCTTGAACCACATCTCCACGTAATCGTCGTTCGCGCTGGAGAATTCGCGGTCGCGCGTGGCGGCGTTCTCCACTGAGGTCAGATAAGGCCCCGGCTCTTGCGGATTCTCGATCTCCGGCCACCGGCGATAACAAGTCACGTGCGCGCGATGGTCCAGCACGCTTTCGAGATGTACGCTGGCAAACCCCGCGGTGCGGCACATCGCCAGCAGGCAGGCCACGTTTGGCCCCACCCAGTTATCGAACTGCCCGCACAGCTCCGTAGTTTCGTAGAACTCCATCACCGGCTTGGCAGAAGGATCGCAGCCGTCGTCGGTGACGAAGGATTCGACGCAGACTGTTTCGGTCGCGAGCTCGCATACTTTCTCCAGCGCCAGCATGGGGTGCTTCAAGTGGTAGAGCACACCCAGGAACAGCACGATGTCGAAATATCCGAGCTTCTCGGGCGACAGGCGGCAGACATCGTCGATGCGGTATTCGACTTTCGATTCCAGCAATTCGTGCGCGACCCGGAAACGCTCGAACGAGGTCGAATCGACCGCCACGACCCGAGCTCCGCGGCGCTCCATTTCGAAGCTGAACCAACCGTCCCAGGCGCCGATGTCAAGTACCCGCTTGCCGCGCAAGTCGCGGGGAATCGGGAACTGCGCGATGCGCGTGCGCAGGCAATCGAGGCTCTGATAGCCTGGAATCACGCGGCCATCCGGCAGTTCCATGGAGTGATACCAACCCAGGCGTTCGAGATCCTGAAGTTGCTTCTGGTTCGGATCGGTTGCGGGCATCAAACGTGGTTTTTCTTGAGCATATCACGCTGAGCAGGCGTTCATCGAGGAGGCACTGCCATGACCTACGATCGAGTGGAGATCCCCGCCGGCGTCGTGCCCCCCGCCAATGAGCCGGGTTTTCAGCACCTGGTGGACATCTACGCCAGCGAGACCAACAAGACAGCTTCCATCTGGCGCGCGTTCAGCGACGACGAACTGGAATGGCGCCCTCACCCGAAATCGAGCACGGTGGTTGAGATCATGCGGCACCAGTTGCTTTCCGAGCGCCGCTTCTTTGCCGAATTCCTGGGTTCTCCGGAGCCGCCCGCCGGTGAGGTGCTGCCCTCCGACCGAACCGTGCAAGCCTTCACCGGCCGCCTGGCGCAACTGGCTGTTCCGCGTCTCAGGTGGATTGCGGAACGGCGCGCGGAAGACTGGCTCGCACGCGTCCGGTTCTTCGATGTGGAGCGGGAGCGTATCTGGGTTTTCTGGCGGCGTATTCTGCACACCGCTCACCACCGTACCCAACTCACCGTTTATCTACGATTGCTCGATAAGACAGTCCTTCCCACTTACGGTCCAACCGCGGATGTCAGTTGGTCGGGCGCGGATCCTACTCTAACCGTGGAAACCGCGGGGCTTACTAACAGGGTGACAATTCCCTCCACCCCAAGAACCGCTCCCTGACGGTCTCGGCTCTGAATAAAGCACACGGCGCGAAATAAAGCACACGGCGCGAACGGAGCCGCGACCGTCAGGGAGCGGACTTGCTACACCGCGGCGGAGACCAGCGCGGCGTATCCAGGATCGGCCCAGGGAATCAACCGAGGCTCGTCTTCGGACCACCAAACCAGCACACGGCCATACAGGGCTTCGTCGGTCGCCAGGCGCACTACGGCATCCGCCACCTGATCAAGCTCCAGCAGCCGCGAGGGGGCTCCGCGTTGTTTGCGCTCTTCCGCGGTGAGAGGCTCCCAATATGTCCGAACCTGTTCCGAAGCGATCCATCCGGGAGCAAGGCAGTTCACGCGGATGTTCGCCTCGTCTCGCAGCCACGCCAGCCCGGTCGTGAGCCGAAGGACGCCCGCCTTGGCGGCATCATATGCGGGCGCCGATCTCTGGCGGCCGTGCCACAGCGCCGAAATCGAGCTGATGTTCACGATCGCGCCGCCACCACCGCGTCGCATGGTTTCGATCGCCCAGCGAGTCGCGTACATCGTTCCGAAAAAGTCCGTCTGCACGGTTTCGGACCAATGTTCGAGCGGTTCGTCGGCATGGAACGGCGCCGACGCGTTATTCACCAGCACCGCCAATGCGCCGAAGGAATCCTCGGCGAAGTCCACGAGCTTGCGGACGTCATCTTCAACCCGCAGGTCGGCCGGATAGAATGCTGCGCGTCCGCCCGCGGCTTCGATCTGGCGGATTGTCTCCCGTCCGCCAGCGGCGTTGACATCGCAAATCACGACAGCGGCGCCATCGCGCGCGAAGCGGCGGGCTATCGCGCGCCCAGCTCCGTTCCCGCCAGCGCCGGTGACCACCACTGCCTTGCCTCCGATCTCCATGACGCCAGTATGCGACTCTTTTCGCCGGAAGAATTGATAAAATGCGACATGCTCGACGACCCTGTGAGCGCGATCCTCGAAGGCACGGGTATGATCGTGCGCTGCCCGTCTTTGCCGCTCGCTACGTACCTGGGTTGCTTCTGGGCATTTCCCGCGGAGCCTCCCGCCTCCGTCAAAACCTTGCCGGATGGCTGCGCCCAATTCGTCGTGGAATGGACCGGCGGAGCGTCGCCGGCGGCATTCATCGGAGGGCCCCGCAGTCATCCCAGCCACTACCGCAAGCCTCCCCTGCGGAAAATAATCGGGGTGCGTCTGCGTCCCGGCGTGGGATATCTGCTGCTGCGCAGGCCGATGTGCGACCTGGTGAACCGGCGGGTGCGCGTAGCGGCGCCTGAACTCACGGATCGAATGGCGCGCACGCATTCTGTGGATGAGCGTTTCGACGTGCTGGAGTCGCATCTATCTCGCAAGCTCGCGGGGCTGGCGCTCGACGATCGCGTGCGAAGGGCGATCCGTGCGGTGGGCGAATCGGCGGGCGGCGCGCGGATCGATGAAGTGGCGCGGCAATGCGGAGTCAGCCGGCGCCATTTGGAGCGGCTCATGCGCGTTTGGGTGGGCGTCTCTCCCAAGCGCCTGGCGCGCGTAGCGCGCTTTCAGGCATTGCTCGGCAGCGTGCAGAATGACGCGCAAACAGATTGGACCGAGAGGGCCGCCGCGTCCTACGCCGACCAGTCCCACCTGATCCATGAGTTTGCCGAATTCGCCGGCGCGAGCCCCCGGCGCTTCTACGCTGAGCAGCGCCCGGATGCGCTGCCGGCGCGCTGCGGATAAGCGGGTCAAGACGCCATCACGCACCCGCGGCAGCGCACCGGCTCGCGTGGTCTTCGTTACATTCACAGCGCTCAAACTAGCGCAGGATTATCGACGCCAGCAACCAAAACCGAAATCCGGGGTTACTTCTATTAGAACAAAGGCCCGCGAATTGCTTGCAATTTCGGCAAGAGGAGGCCATGAGGCACAAAATGAACACAACTTACCGTCTTACCAGCCTGCCGGCGCAGTGCCTGGGATGTTTCTTACAACATTTGCTACCCCGTCTGTCGAGCGCCGGCGGAAGCCTACTATCAGCGATGCGAAGTGTCAGTTTCTGCCTGATTCTCACCGGACTGTGCGCCGCCGTTACTGCCACGGCGGGCGCGCCAGTTACAGTTTCGGCTGCCAGCGGCACGGCGCCCGTCGCGCCCGGCTCTATTGTGAGTATCTATGGCAGCAACCTGGCCACCGCCGGACTATCCGCGACCGTGGTGCCGCTACCGACTAACCTGGGGGGCACCACTGCGACCATCACCGACAGCTTTGGCTTCCAGACCCCGCTACCCTTGTTCTACGCCGGCCCCACGCAGATCAATGCGCAGATCCCGGCAAGCGTGCATGCCGGCCCGGCGACCATCGCCATCGCCGCACCATCGGGGAGCCAGACTGGCGCCGTGCAGGTGGCCGCGGTAGCACCTGGCATGTTCTCCGCCAACCAAACTGGCAAAGACGTCGCCGCGGCGGACATCGTCACAAACGCAGCCGGTGGTTCCCAAACGATAGGCGAAGTCGCCGACTGCAGGCCTGGTACCTGCGTGGGCATTCCACTCGATGTGAGTTCGGGCATGGCGGCCCTCGTGCTGTATGGCACCGGCATTGGCAACGTCGCGCTTTCCAGCGTAAGCGTGCAGGTCGGCAGCCAGACCCTGCCGGCCGCCTACGCTGGCCCCGCGCCAACATATGTCGGGCTGGACCAGGTGAATGTCATGCTCCCCGCCAGCCTCGCCGGCAGCGGGACCGTCAACGTTACAGTTTCGGTAGCCGGAACGCTGTCCAACGTATTGACCGTGAACATCGCCCAGAATACCACTTCAATTTCCTGTGCGGGATGTACTGCATATACGAACCCTCCGTACAGTTTCCCCGCCGATGTCATAGACGGCAACTGTTCTGTAGCAAGTTTGACGAGCGTGAGCAGTTCCACGCTGCTTCCGCCAACATCGTGGTCTTATACTGCAAATATGCGTGTGTGGACGGCTGGGTACCCCGATGCCACCACCGATGTCGACCAACTGCTGATCGCAACAGTAGCGCCGGACGGTACAATGGGAATTACGATATGCCTGTCCTGTACCTCAACTGCACCGTCCCAAGACTTATACAAACATTCCGCCAAGCTGAGGTCGCAGGGCGATTGGATACTCCTGGACGTTGAAAATTCAGACGGGCCGGTCATTACCCAGCAGAGTTCGCAACAACTTCAGGTGCAAAGAAATAATGGATACTGGTCGAATCTATGGGTGACAAATCTCGACGGCAGTCAATGGTACCAGCTTACGAATTTTACCGCCCCAGGCGATTCTCCAGGGGCGGTAGGCATGCTGAATCCCTTGTGGTCCCCGGATGGGACAATGGTGATTTTTCCCTCGACGTACCAAGCCCCGTCCGGCTCGAATCTGCAGGGCTATTGGACACTTTACGTAGCCAACTTCGGGCTTAACTCTTCCGGAGTGCCGTACTTATACAACTATAGAAACATCACGTACCCCGGAGACATATTCTATGAGATGCAAGACGTCGCACCTGATAATTCGCAGCTTCTAGTGCAGTCTACTGCGAATGGGATAAACACTTATGGCGTCGATATCTACGCCGTCAGTCTGGTGGCGGGCCCAGGTTTCGGAGGGTTTACAGACCTTACAAATTCGCCATACTCCTGGGATGAGCATTCCATGTATTCTCCAAATCAGAAGAAGATAGCGTGGATCTCGTCGTTGCCATTTCCCAACCTTATTCCCGAGTACGGCAGTCTTCATTGGGTCGATTATCGAGATTATCTGCACAACGAGATGTTTCTTATGAACGTCGACGGAACGGACGTTCAGCAACTGACGCATTTCAACGACCCCAGCTCTCCAGAATACGCGCCACAGTTCGGCGACGCCCTGTACGCCATATGGAACCTCGACGGAACGCAGCTCATGATCTACAACGGAACGGCGGAAGTGCAGGTTCCTGGAGGTAATTCCCAATGGCTGTTAACGTTCACGGGGGCGTGCGGCGGGTCATAAGAGGCTGAGACGCCGCTCTCCCAGAAAGGGATGTGTCGGGCTGGCTAGAAAGCCGCGCCCTCAGCAACGGCGACAACTCGTTATCGCGCAGGTGTTTGCCGCCGTTGCTGGCTCTGAAAGCCTGCGCAGGAGTACCCTCGGCGTTGACTACCTGAAGCCTCCCGTTGTAGAGTGCGGGAATGAAAAACCCGAATGTTTGGGGGCGTCTCATGGGGCTGCTGGGACTGCTGGCGGGCGTCTTGACCCCGGCCTATGCCATGGTCCAAATTACGTCGCTGACGCCGTCGCTTAAATCGCCGCAACCGATCGGCACTGCCATCACCTGGACGGCAATTGCCACCGACAGCAATACGGGTCCGTTGACTTTCCAGTTCAACGTAGCCATCCCTGGCAGTTCGCTTGCTCTCGTGAAGGACTACAACGTGGGCACGCTCAGCGCCGGCGCCTGGACCGCCCAGCCATTCGTGTGGACTCCCACCGGTACCGAAGGCGTCTATCAGATCCAGGTGGTCATCAAGGACTTCAACTCCGGGGAAACCGCTTCGAAAACCGTCTTGTTCAAGGTCGATCCCCTGGTGACTGGCAGCACGCCGGTGATGGTCACAACCGCCAATCCGCTGGTGGCCCTGTTCAGCGCGCCTTCCTGCGCGGCTGGCAGCCAAATGCGGGTCAGCTTTCGACCACAATCCTTGAGTAAGCCGGCCGCCACCACGAAGTACCTAAGCTGCCATCCTCCCACCAGCATGAACTTTGAAATCGGTGGTATGTACCAGAATACGGCATATAACATGTTCTCCCAGACTCTGACTGGGAGCAGAGTCGTGAATGGGCCCACCGTAACATTTACGACTGGCTCCGTTCCAACCAATATTCCAATCCCACAGTTCACGCAAATTGTTCCGCCGGGAGCACAAGCCGATACTGCCGACTCCATACTGCTTCTGAACCCGATCCAGTTTGGAACCGGACCCATTTACTCGAACGTGGCGGTGGATCTAGCAGGCAACGTACTTTGGTACTACTATGCACAGCCGCCGCAGAGCAGCGTGGTTACGCGACCCTTGCCGAACGCCACCATGCTCAGCCTGCAGAGCGGTACAGCCTGGGATCCAGCGAACGGACATTTGCAGTACCTGCGCCAGACCGACTTGGCCGGCAACATCATCAAGGAAACCAACGCTGGCGTGATCTCACAGGAACTGGTCGCCATGGGGGCTACCGATGGGGGTCCATGCTCGGTTGTTCCCAAGCCGGCGCCGGTAGGTGCGGCGTGCCTCGATGGGTTTAACCACGATGCCATTCAGACCCTTCCCAACGGGCAGACCGCGGTGCTGGTTAATATTGAAAAGATTTTCCCGCCGGGAACTCAGGGTGACACGAGCGGCCTGCCGGTCGACATCGTAGGAGACATGATCCTTGTCCTGGATACGAACTGGCAACTGGTTTGGTATTTTGACGCTTTCCAACACGACAGCGGCGCTCCGCAATTGGATATCACTCGGCCAGCCGTGTTAGGTCAGACCTGCGTTCCCTACGCGGGTCCGGCGGGTGGCTGCCCGCCCATGCTCCTGATGGGCACTGGCATCGCCCCCTTGGGAAAAGACTGGCTGCATGGCAACAGCCTCTATTACTGGCCGCAGGACAGCGATATCATTTGGTCTGTACGGAACCAGGACTGGATCACGAAGATCGACTACAACAACGGCGTCCAAAGTGACGGCTTGGGCACCGGAAATATTTTGTGGCGTCTGGGCCCGTGCGGCGACTTCAGCTTCAATAATATCTATAGCGATCCCTGGCCGTGGAATTCGGCGCAGCACGAAGTCGGCATAGAAAATAGCGGCGCCGGACCCATGACCCTCTTCGATAACGGGAATACCCGGGTCTCGCCGCCCACCGGACCGCATAGTTCCACGGGGTGCATGCCGGGTGTCGGCAGCGGCAACAGCCGTGGCATGGCCCTGACCGTCGATGAGAGCGCCTTGCAGGTGACGCCCGTACTAAGTGTGGATCTGGGCGTTTTCTCGACTGCCGATGGGAGCGCCCAACTGCTGGGAGACGGCAACTACTTCTTCCTGCCGGCTCTGGTACTCGTCAACTCCAACAGCGAGGACAGCTACTCTATCGAAATCCTGCCCACGGCCGGCACCGATACCGGCACGCAGGTGCTGAACATCCAAAGCGTAGACGGCTACCGCGCCTGGCTGATGCCGAACCTGTATAACCCGCCGATCACTTAAGACGCCGCGCAGATGAGCTTCGGGAGTGCTGAAAATAAAAAATGGCGGGACGATCTCCCAAGTCCGTCGTCCACGTAATCGCGGCCTACCTTCCTGGCATGGTTGCACGTCGGTTGCACGAATTCAGGTTTAGAATAGATCCGAATGCGTCCTGGTGCGGACGAGATACAGGTCGTCGCCGTTAATTTGGTAGACCAGCAGCCAGTCGGGCTCGATTGGCAGTCGCGGTGATGCCTCCACTCGCCGCCCAGAGCGATCCTTGTATCGGGCCGGCAGCGGCTTTCCCTCGATCAGCAGCAGGATGATCTCCCGCAACTTCGCCATGTGGTTGCCGCGCTTTTGCGCCAGCTTTACATCGCGGCGGAACTGGGCGCCGCTGATCGGGGTCCGCAACGATCAGATCCCCAGGTCCTTGAAGAGAGCGCCGGAGGAACGGTGGCGCTTCCCCTTGCCCCGGTCGGCGGCGCGCATGGCCTTAACCGTCGTGGCGTTGGGAACCCGTACCTCGAACGGCAATGCCTTCTCGGCGGCTACACGGGCCAGCAACAGCGGACCGTATCTGAAACCGAGATGCCATCGCGGCCAGGGCCTTGGCCGCCTTCTCCTTGGTCTTTTCGTCCACGCGAACGTGTACCATCGCTGTCGCCATTGATTCCGCCCCCTCTGAGATACCTCGTATCGCAATGTATCGGCCGTCGTATATCGGTGGTGTCCGAAGCTCGCGTTGAAATCACGGACCGGTTACGTCAACATCAAAAACAAGACGAGTTTTCTTGAAGTAGGCTAAAATTCGGAGGTAATGGAGGAAGCCGAGAAAGAGAAGATCGGCTGCAGACTGCGTCCGTTGGTGCCGGTGTCGGCGGGGCTGGTGGTGCCACGGCGGGAGTGTTGGAACTCGCCGCCCGAGGAACTCGGACCGGCCTGTCCGCTAGTGCGGTCATTGGAGTTGGGGTTGCCGCGGGGTGCCTTGATTTCTTTTTTCCGATACATCGCCTAACGGAACCGAAAAGTTGAGCCTCGCGTGACTGCGAAACGTGTACTGCTCGTCATCGCCATCGTTGTGCTCGTGCTCGTCTTCCTGGTCCATCGCTACAGGCAGGCATCGAGTGGCTTAAACGTCGAGCCGCACGCTGCGAAAGAAATTGAGAAGGCAAAACGGCGATGAACCGTGAAGGTATCGCCTCATCGTTGGGCGGCGATACTCCATTAGCCCAGCTAAACTGGTAGCAGTTGCCGATCCCCAAGATCATCCCGATGCCGTTGGCGCAACTGCGCGAGCCGTTCGACCACCCGGACTGGACGTTCGAGGTGAAGTATGACGGCTTTCGCGCGCTGGCATATCTGGAAGGCGGCGTCGTGCGTCTGGTCTCGGGCAAGGAGAACGTTGTTCGAGATCCAGATTTGACCCGGTAGTCACGTAAATTATTCGCTGGCGCCGAATACCGACCGGCAGCGCGCCAAAGTGCCAGTGTCGTCGATGCCTGAGAATCCAAATCCATTCCAACGATAAGCTGCCGTGCGAACACCCGTCGCCTTGGGCTGCAGGACCAGGAAGGAATCGCGGCGATGCAGCGCGCACAGCACGCCGTCTCCCTCGGGCAGTAACGTCGCATCGAGTAAAGGCCATGCCAGAGCGCTACCGCGCCATCGGGCTACCAACCCTCCAGCAAGCGCTTCATACACGTACGGACGCACGCCCTCCTCGTCGTCGATCGAAGACGGATGCTCTTGCAGAGTGAATAGGTACTCGGGACCGTTTGAACCTGCCAGTTTGCCGGCCTCCGCCGATATGAGAGGCAGAGCTTGCGATAGCCAAGGGTGAATTCCCTCGCGCGTTCCCTCGATAATATAACTGCTCTGGTGGTCCCCTCCATCCATCGTTCGCCCGCGCAATGAGAATCCGTTCACAGTAACTGGACGTGTAAGATTGACAGGGCACGCCCTTAAATCATCGGCGCGAACGGGGACGGCGGCGGACGAAAGTTGCGGCATCGCGCTGCCCGGCGGTGTTGACGTCGAAATGCCACCGCAAGTAAGCACGCTGTGGCGGACCCTGCAATCGGCGATGAGCCCTTCCTTCGTCTCCGGGTATTTTTGGTCGAAAACGTGATTTCCCAACGAGAAAAAGACGGGCCTGCCGAGCACGCACTCGGGAGTTTGAACGACGTGCGGATGGTGACCAACAATCAAATCCGTACCGTTTCGGATCAGCCATCCCGCAGCATCGCGCTGCTCCGCATTGGGCCAGTCTATGAGTTCACTGCCCCAATGGACATAGACGATCACCAACTCCGCAAAGCTTCTGGCCAAACGCAGCTTTTGGCGAAGCACTGTAGAAGGGATCTCAATTCGCGATCCATCTCGTCCTGGTACGGTGGAGAAAGCGACGATCGCGATCGCATGCGGCCCAACCGTCGCGAACAGCGGTGAATCCTCGAACGAAAGCGCTTCTAATCCCGCTATGCGCAAAGCCTTGCGTGTGGCGGTGCGTCCAGCGGAGCCCAGGTCGAATGAATGGTTGTTTGCCACGCCGATTGCGCGGAAGCCGGCGTTCGACAGAAGGGGAATCAGCGATGCGGGAACATCGAAGCACGGGCTGTCCGAATCGGTGGGGATGCACCCCTCCCCCGTTCCCACCGCCCCTTCGAGATTTCCGGCCACCCAAGTGGCGCTTCTGAAGAGATTCGCAAAAGGATCCCACGGGGATCGTCCTGTCAGTTCGATTTCACGTCGCACTTGCCGCGAAAGCAGGATGTCGCCTGTAAACAGAAGCCGAACGTCCGGCTCCTGCCCGCCGGCCACCGGAATGGCTGCCAAGAGGCACCCGAGGATCAAAATGGGTCGCGCGCGGGACATGATAGTTGTTTTTGCGAAATGTACGGGGCAATCCACGAGGGATGCGCCTCGGTGGGAAGCTGCTTCATCCAATCTGCGTCCTGCAACAGGGCGTTCGAACTGAATTCGTAGAACGAGTATGCTGCTCCCTTCACGATTTCGTGCCGCCCGAAATACGGTACTGTCTGATCCCATTCGAGCGGACGACCCACACCCACGAGTAGGTACGGTGCGCCGCCCAGCGTATCGGAAACATCCGCGATCTTAGGGATCGGGTTCGGAGTCGACAACGCCAGATCCTTGTTCGCAAGGCTCTTGAACACCAGGAAATGGTGCTCTGCCACGCGGCCGAAATACAAGATCTCTTCATATTCCTGTGCTGTCAGCGGCTGACCTCGGGCCTCCTTCGCCGCAATGGATTGGAACAAGCGCGCCTTTGCCGCAGACTCCGTCAGCCGTCGCCGCAGCCCTTGCCTCAGCGATTCACGAGCCTGCGGATTCTCGTCTTCAGTCTGTGGAATGTTGCCCGCGAGGGGAGATCCCAAATTGCCAGCCAACTGGATAGCGGCGTCAAACAGGCCGGCGATCTTTTCGAACGTCTTAGGGTCGGGTTCCACATAGCCGCGCGGGGGGCGCAACACCATGAATTCGAATCCTCCCTCACCGCATTCGGCTCCGACGCGTTCGTTCACCAGCACGGTCGCATGGCGGAGCGTGGCCCAGGATGCCAACCCGGTCTGCAGTCTCTTTACGCGCCACAAATCTTTGTCGAGCGCGCCATTCGGTGAAGCCGTGGAATCCGCCCATTGTTCGGCCAACGCGTCGATCCATCGTTGATACAGATTTGGGCTTGATTCAATCCGGGCGCTCGCTGAACGAGCGGCCAGATCCCTCAGCGCAGCGTCCAATTTTGGATACCGGCGTACCTCATCCGCAAGAAGATCGCGCGCCAAGCGGCTGCCGAGCGCAGCGGCAATATCAAGTGAGGACGGCAGGAGCCGTTGTCCCGCCGGACCGTCGATCTGCTCGGTCCGTGGCAAGTCCGAATGATAGCTGGTCGAGAACAATGTCTCGTTATCGAAGCCCCACGAAAGCGGGAATAGCACCGGCGCCGTCTGGGGATGCTTCACATAAGACGGTTGATCTGGCGCGCTTTGCCAGATAAGCGGCGATCTAGACGGCGAAATCAGGTCCTGATACGAACCGATCCAGCGCATGGCTGCGGCCTTGACATCTGTAGGAAGGTGGCGCAGCTCATCGGTTCTCCATCCCAGCACTGAGATTCTGGTCAGGTACCGAAATGCTCGAAAGTAGCGCTGAGCTTCCGGAGTCGTCGCGTAGTGGCCCCGAGGCTTCAACTCCCCGTAATCGAACTGCGCGCCTAGAATCGGCGAGAAGCGCGAGCCATCGGCGCTTAGGATGCGGCCGGCTTCCTCATTGGTCTCAGGTCTCGTCTGCAGCGCTGCCAAGGCGCCAAAAGCGCGCGCCCACGCAGACTGAGGATTGGACCTGAGCAAGCTGGCGCTTGCCAACTCGACGAATTGCCGAAAAGCCGGGATCGCCGTCTGTCGTTCTCGAACGATGAAGATGCCCTCGTAAGCCGCGGCGAACAGTTCCCAGAAACTATCCGTGGTTACGAGGTAAGGCCTTGTGGGTGTCGATTCGTCCAGGTTGCCACACGCATACGATTCCGTGTCGTATAGCGAATAAAGCTGATCCTGGTCGTTCAGGTCGCGGAACAGGCCGCCGTTCTTTGCCAGCAGTTGCGTGTCCCGGCCCGATTCAAGGTACATCCACGCGTTTATAGAATCAGCGAGCGGAACATTGATTGGAACATAAGTGACCGCAATACCGGCGCCTACCCGCGTGATACCGACAACCCCTTTGCCGTCTGCAACCGAAGAGGGAGGCGCGATCATTTCATAACCTACGGCTTCGTGACTCCTGACCGTGCCTTGTTGCAGAAGCAGTTCAATGCCGCCGCTCCCCGGCGTCCAGTGGAGAAGTCCAGCGCCGTTGGGTGTGACGCTCAACGTCCCGCCACAAACATCGCGCCCAAGCAATTTCGCACTGCTCTTCCAGTGGTCCCGATCGTACGTGGCGACTTGGATGCAGTGGTGGCCATCTTCCCAAAGAAGGAGATGCCCTGCGGGATGGAACCCCATTGGAAGCGCTGAAGCGGCCGTCAATTCGCTCGGATTCCGATCCGCATTTGCGAATTTGGTGAAGTTCTCCCTGCGGCCGATCACCTGATATTCACGCTGCCCGTCTTCGGTGATCGAGTGAATCGAGTAGCTTCCATCGTTTCCCTTCAAGCCAAAGAACAGACGATACTGAACAGGTCGCTGACGCGCCTCGGGGATGACAAACGGACGCGGTGCCGGAACGAGGCGCCGGATCTCCTGGCGGGAACCATAAATTCGCCGCGCCACCCAATTCCCATTTCTCTTCTCAACCTTAGAAATGGCGTACTGCTGTCCTTCCGCTCCCGAAAGGAAGAGAGCATCGCCTAGAGGATGCCAAGCAAGCGATCGTGCGCTGAAACCGGCCGGGACATCCAGTACCTTGGTCGGCTGCGCCTGACCAATGCTCCAGAAACGGATCTCCTGAGATCCGGTCGGATTCGACACCAACAGCGCCACAAGAGGACCGGTTGGGGAAACATCGGAGTCGATCACCCGAAAGGCGTCCGCAAGACGAATCTGCACTGGCGCAGAAGGAGAGGGAGCGACCAGGTGTTCAGGAGCATCGAATACCGAGCCAAGCCCCAGCGCGGGCAACGCCGCAATGAGCAGGAGAGGAAGCCGCATCATTATCTATTCTCCATTCGTTGCTGGAGAAAGTACAGCCATTCTCTTGGGAGTAAACTCCGATCTGCGCCCGCTCGTGAAATTACACAAATCCTTTCCAGCGCTCTGCCAGGCGCTCGCCGCGGGCCTGAGCGTAAGTGACGCCGTGCTTGACGGCGAGATCGTTTACCTTGGCCCGGACGGCAAGCCGCAATTCTACGATCTGATGCGCCGCCGAGGCCCGCAGCATTTCTACGCGTTCGACCTGCTGTGGTTGAACGGGTTTGACCTGCGGGGCCTGCCTTACTGTGGAGCGCAAACGGCGGCTGCGAGAAATCGTGCCGCGGGCGCCGTCGTCGTTGCTGTACGTGGACCTCGTTGTCGGCACCGGCTTGGATTTGTTCGAGGCCGCTTGCCGGAATGACCTGGAGGGTATTGTCGCCAAGCGGACCGACGCGCGGTACGCGCCGGAAGAGCCGACTTGGGTGAAAATCAAGAATAGAACCTACGGCCAGATCGAGGGCCGGCGGGAGTTTGTTCGAGAAAAAGCGGCGGCGGCGCGGTGATGCGAGGGTGCGTCCCTTCGGCTCGCAACCGCGCGGTCAAGGCTTGCCAGCATCGGTCCACTCGATGGTTTGTGATATCAGACTCGTCGCCCTCGATGCCGAATCGACAAAGCTGTCGGTCCAGTCTCCTATAATGAATCGGTGAAGCGTTCCCGTCTCTTTCTCGTCCTCGCGGTTGCATCCGCCGCTTTCGCGCAACCGACACATGAGGGAAACAACCCCTTCCCGGCGTATCGCATCATGGACAACCTGTACTACGTCGGGACGGAGGACATCACCTCATACCTGATCGTAACGCCCAAGGGTCACTTCCTTTTGAACAGCGGGTACGAGGATACGCCGGCCATGATTCGCGCGAGTGTGGAGAAGCTTGGGTTCAAGATCACCGACGTGAAGATCCTCCTCAACAGTCAGGCGCACTTCGACCACGTTGCGGGTCAGGCTGCACTACAGAAACTGACCGGAGCCAAGATCTATTCGAGCGAACGCGAAGTCGGTGTGCTCCAAAGCGGTGGAAAAACCGATCCGCGATATGGACGGGAGGTCACGTATCCGCCGGTTCACGTGGACCACACCGTCTCCGATGGCGAGCGCGTGACGCTCGGTGGCGTAACGCTAACGGCTCACCTGACGCCGGGCCACAGCATCGGATGCACGACGTGGACCATGCAGGTGACCGACGCCGGCAAGATCTACGATGTGGTTTTTGTGGGCGGCACCGCGATCAATCCGGGTGTACGTCTCGTCGATCATCCAACGTACCCAGGCATCGCGGAGGACTTCAGGAGGACGTTCCAGACCCTCCGTTCGCTAAAATGCGACGTGTTCCTGGGCGCACACGGTGGCTATTACGGAATGACCGAGAAGTACAAACGCATGGAAAAGGGTGCCCGGCCTAATCCATTCATCGACCCTGAAGGTTATCGCGCCTTCGTCGATGCCGCCGAAGCACATTTTCTCGCTCAGCTTTCAGCGGAAAAGCATGGGCCGCTACGGATAATCGAACAATACGCGGACGGGTCAGTCACCAGTCCGAACTGGAGCGGGTATGCGGTAACTGGTCTAGTGGGTTCGGTCACGGCGGTCCAAGGATCATGGGTGGTTCCCGCCGCGACCTGTGACGGAAGACCGCAGAATTCGGGCGCGTCGTTCTGGGTCGGAATCGACGGCTATACGTCGGCGACGGTGGAGCAGACGGGAACGGATTCGGATTGTTCGAAGGGAACTCCGCGATACTACGCCTGGTATGAGTTTTTTCCGGAGCCGGGTATTACGATCAAGACGATTTCGGTGGAACCGGGCGATGTGATGTCGGCTTCTGTGGTTTACGACGGAACGGAATTCACAGCTGCGATCACGGATGAGCGGACTCAGGAAACTCTCACGATCTCGAAGGTGGTTCCCAGCGCCAGGCGTGATTCGGCGGAGTGGATCGCGGAATACAACGCGGACGTCTTCACCGATTTCGGCACGGTTCTCTTTGGGCAGGATGAAACTGGAGTTACCGGGACTTGCGATGCGACGGTGGGATCAAAGACGGCTGCGATTGGAGGGTTTCCTAGCTACCACGCGATCACGATGGAGGGATCTAATGCGGGAACCTTGCGGGCTGTGCCGAGTGCGCTGTCTACGGATGGAACAAGCTTCTCGGTGCAGTGGCATTAGGGCGGGCATTAGGCCGCCGTCTCACGGACTGCGCTCGGATTGCCTGTCGGTTTGAATGAAGGCCACCGCGCACAGCGAACTGGCGAGCGCCAGCCCCATCGCCACCCACAACACGGTGCGATAGCCGGCCACAAATGCTTCCTCAATTGCTTGCCGTGCGCGCGCGTTCCTTGTTTCGGCCGCGGCCAGCTTGGATCGCTGGGCCTCGATTTCTGCTCGCGCCGCGGGCGCCAGGGCGAGCTCATCCAGACGGTGGTCCAGAGCGCTCTGGAAAACGCCGGTAAGCACGGCTCCGAAAGCGGCCACCGCCAGCAGACCGGCAACGCGCGAGACAGCATTGTTAATTCCGGAGGCCGCTCCCGCGTAGCTTTGCTCCACAGCATTCATTACGGTCGTGGTCAGCGGCGCAACGCTGATCGCCATGCCGAGGCCCAGCGTTAGCACCGCCGGGAAGAACGTTGTCCAGTAAGAGCCACCAATACCTGGCCTCGCAAGCAGCGCGAATCCGGCGGCTGCGATTAACGGACCCAGCACCAGCGGAATCTTGGCCCCGTATCGATCCAGAAGGCCACCAGACCAACGCGACAGCAGGAACATCAATAGAATGAAGGGAAGCAGCGCGGCCCCCGCTTCCGTCGGCGAATAGCCTTGCACCTGAATTAAATTCAGTGGAAAAAAGAAGAAAACGCCGCTCAACGCGGAGTAGAGAAACAGCGTGAGCAAGTTGGCGCCGCTAAAATTCCTGGAACGGAACAGGCGCAGCGGAACCATCGGCGACGATAAGCGCGCCTCCCAATACATCATGGAAATTAGGATGATGGTGCCCACTGCGCCTGCGACCGGCGCCGCTTCGATCAGACCAAAGACGACTCCGCCGAAGCCGAGCGCGGCCAACAGTCCGCCCAGCCAATCGAACACCTTGTCCTGGTCACCGGCTCTGCTTTCCGGAACTTTCCACAGACATAGCCACAGGGCGGCGAGCGCCAGCGGAAGATTGACGAAAAAGACCCATCTCCACGAACCGTGTTCAGTGAAAAATCCACCCAGTACCGGACCGATGGCGGCCGTGATCGACGTAAACCCAGACCACGTCCCGATGGCACGCCCGCGCTCGTTCGGCGAAAAATTAGCGCTGATCAATGCGAGGCTGCCGGGGACCAGCAGCGCGCCGCCGATTCCTTGGACACCCCTGGCCACAATAAGCTGTCGGATGTTGGGCGCTAATCCGCACCAAGCTGAGGCTACCGAGAAGACCACCACGCCGGCGGCGAACATATTGCGGCGGCCGTACCGGTCTCCTAAAGACCCGCCAATGAGCAGCAGCGCCGCCAGGAACAGTGCATAGGATTCTACAACCCATTGAACGTCCGCCAACGTGGCATGTAGGGCTGATTGCAGCGCCGGCAGGGCGACGTTTACGACCGTGCCATCAATAAACGCCATGCTCGAACCGAGGATCGTCGTGGCCAGAACCCAGGAGCCGTTCTTTGTTGCTGGCTGCTGGCACAAACCTGCAAGAATCGTGGCTTCGTCGCAAGGAGGTCTGGCGAAGCTGCCCATAGTCCATTCTCCACCGGGATATGGATTGTGCAAGCAGATTGTTAGGTTTGATCGGTATTCGGCAGGATGTCACTCGACGAAAGGCGCGTCACAGTGGAAGACATTAAGCCGACCCAGACAGCTCTGGACGCCAGGCAAACGCAAGCCGTTGCTGTGCTGGAGGTGCTGGTGGCCTCTCCTCCAGTGCCCGCCGCTGATTCCGCAGCATGGCGGCGAGCAGTTGCCAGGTCGGGCCGGGCGTGTCACGCCACGGTGCCGGAACAGTGATCATGCAGTAATGCCGAGTATCCGGATCGAAGCTGAAAAACCCAGCCTGCCCCGGGATAAGCTTGCGTCGACTCGTTTAACGGGGCGCCCCGATTTCCACCAGCCCGAAGTCCACCGGCATCGCGGTCCTTCAATGAGCCTCGCCCTAGTGGCTGGCATAATCGAAATCTGCCCAAACCACGGCGTGATCGGATGCCCCGGTGGCCCGGCGTGTTTCCAGGTCCACGTCGCTGGTGCGGCAAACGGCGGCCAACGGAGCGGTTGCCAAAATGTGGTCAATGCGCCATCCCCAATTGTGCGCGAAGGCGTTCCGGAAGTAATCCCAGTAGGTGTACTGGACCCGCTCCGGATAGAGTTTCCGAAACACATCAATGAATCCCCATCCGACCGCATAGCGATAGGCGTCACGTGCGTCAATGTGGAAGTCCGGATCGTTGACACGGTGATCCGGATGGTAAACATCAATCGGCTCTGGCGCGACATTCAGGTCGCCCAGCCAAATTGCGGGCCTCGTTGGATCGAGTCGCTCGCTGAAATACCGGCGTACGCGGTGAAACCATTCCAGCTTGAACACGTACTTGTCGGTGCCGATCTTGTATCCCTGCGGGACATACGTGTTCACGATGGGGATACCGTCAACTATGGTTTCGAGGATACGGACATCTTCGTTGTCAGGTCCTGCGTACAGACCATAAAACACGGATTCGGGCTGGCGACGGGTCAGAGTGGCGACGCCATTGTAGCCCTTCATGCCGCGAAACACGACATGGTATCCGGCATCGCGGAACGCGACAGCGGGAAATTCACTGTCGGGCACCTTGGTTTCCTGGAGGCACAGTACGTCAGGTTTGTTCGCCGCCAGCCAGTCTGTGACGAGCGGCAGTCGCCGACGAACGGAGTTGATATTCCATGTCGCAATTCTCATCGTTCATTTCGAATGGTAGCGCGTGAGCGTGGCTCTGTGGCTGCTCTCTGGATCACTGCCAATTTGCCTGACGTCAGGCCACCAGTGTTAGAATCAGATCGCACGGAGACTGAATAAAACACAGTCCCAAATTCAGTGTTCTATGGGAGAACCACAATGCCGAGACACGCACAGCCAAGAGAAGACAGCGCCATCCTGGAGATGGCCATCGTTGGTTACGAGAACCAACGTGAAAGACTCACCGCGAGGATAGCCGAGATTAAGGCGCAACTCGGTCAAGCCGGTCCAGGTGGTCCGAAAGCCGTTGCAACAGCTTACGCACTTCCACAGAAGCGCCGCACGATGAGCAAATCCGCCCGTGCCAGGATCGCCGCCGCACAGAGAGCCAGATGGGCGGCGCAGAAACGGCAACAGGCTGTACCGGAAAAGCCCAAGAAGCGGAAAATGTCGGCGGCTGGTTTGAAAGCCATAAGGGAAGCCACGAAGAAGCGTTGGGCTGCTTACAGGAAAGCCAAGAAAGCTGCGGCGTAAGCAGCCCGCCGAACTTCAGTTCGGTTCTGGAATATTTGGCTTATGGTCCGGTCGGCCTCCAGGCCGCCTATGGCGGCTCGCATTCAGCGGCTCAGCTTCAGCACCCAGGCGGGCTGCGCAAGCAACTCCTCGGGCAGTTCGGGCAACTCGACGGTTACCGAACCGGAGCCGAATTGGAAGCGCAGCGGTGCCGCGACCCCGAGCAGGGTCACCGACTTCGGTTTTGCGCCTTCGTACTCTTTCACCGTGAACTGCCGCCCCGGCCAGCGCGGCAGGATGGCGTATAGGTCGCCGGCCCTGGAAGTGAAGAACGCCTCGATGGAAGCCTTGCCGCCCTCCGGCCTGCCGGCGAACTTTGCCACGTCGTAGTCAGCGTTGAACGCCGCGTTGTAGCCGATCTTCGGTACCTCGCCCGCATTCCACTGGCGTGTGGCCTTCCACGGCTTCGTGCCATAGATCGCCTCGCCATTCACCTTCAGCCAGGAACCGATCTGGAGCAGGCGCTCCTCCATGATCACCGGAATGGTTCCGTCGGCGGCGGGACCGATGTCCAGCAGCAGGTTGCCGCCACGGCTCACCATATCCGCTAACAGAATCACCAGTTCGCGCCCGCTGTGATAGTGCTCCAGACGTTCGGCGCGATTATAGCCATAGGAGAAGCCCATCCCACGGCTCTCTTCCCATGGGTGGTCCATGCCGCTCATGCCCGGCGTGTATTCGGTCGTCCAGTAGCCGCCGTGCTTGTGGCTGGTGTCCTTTCCCCAGCGGTCGTCGATGACGACCTCATCCTTCACCGGTGAATCGTTGAACAGCCACGCCAGCAGTTCGGGACTGCGCCACTCACTCGAAGACAGATCCCATTCGCCGTCGCTGAAGATGATCGACGGCTTATAGCGCGTCACCACGTCCTTGAACTGCGGCATCATGTGCTCAGCGACATAGCGGGCCTTGTCGGAGAGATACAACGGGTTGTACCACTCGTAGAGCGAATAATAAATGCCCATCCGGAGCCCTTTCGCGCGCACGGCTGTGGTCAGGTCGCCGAGCAGATCGCGCCGGGGGCCGATCTCGACTGCGTTCCACGGGCGTCCCCAGGCTCTGGTGGCCTCCTGGCTCGGCCAGAGGGCAAAACCCTCGTGGTGCTTCGAGGTTAGGACGACGTATTTTGCGCCGGAGCGCGTGAACACGTCCGCCCAGTGATCGGGATCGAATAATTCTGCCCGGAACCGCGGCGCGAAGTCCCGGTAATCGTACTCCGCGCCATACATTCGCTTGTGGTAATCCCAGGACCCAGCGTCAACCGGATCGGCGCCGGGCTTTTGCCCTTCGGTGATGGCATGCCAATACCACTCGGCGTACGCAAGTTTGCCGGGCAGCACCGGCGCGTAAGAAGGCACCGAATACACGCCCCAGTGAATGAAGATCCCGAATTTGGCGTCGGAGAACCAGTCCGGCGTCGCACGACGGTCTAACGATTCCCAGTTGGGTTGGTAGGTCTGCGCTCCGACGCGAGTCGCGCAGAGAAGGAAAAGTGATAAGAGTGTCTTGAACATGAGTGAATTGTCCGAAACTAGTTCTCAAGGTTGGTGGCATGCAGCGCGATGCGACTTCGCCAAAATTCAGCCCGTTTCCATGCGCAGGCTCGAGCTGACAGCCGGTGCCAGCCCACCGGACCAACTTCACGCGGCCCTTATGTCCAGCACCTCGACGCAATGATCATCAGTTCCACCGCCGAAGAGAAAGCCTACCCTTAACACACAGCACCTCCATGCTGTCGAGTTTACTGGCCGCAAAAAGACGTTGGGCTGCTTAGCGAAACAGCCGGATCCCGAAGTTCCCACCGCCAGGGCTTGGGCGACGCCGGATTTCGAATTTGACTCAAAGTGGTATCGCGCGCAGTACGGCCTAACCGTCAGGTTGCGCAGACCCGATTTTGCAACGGTATTGAGGTGTTGCGGCGTTGCCCGAATATTGCGAACATTTTGATAAGTCAGGAATTGGAAACGAGCATTAAACGAGCATTACCGGAGGGGCGAGTGAAATGACACGTTACGGTTGTGCAGCGATCTTGTTCTTTGTACTGCTCCTGCAGGCCGCAGACGTTCCGGCGGAATCGGTCAACACTCGAATTCTAAGCCGCGCGGCCAAACTCCTGGCAGACGAATCGCAGTGGAACCGGGCCGACACACGCGAGTGTCCGACGCAGGCGCCTACGGTCAGCTTATACTGCGCACTGCGCCAGGCAACGGAGGAAGTGCTGGGCGAATCCTCGCATCGGACCACGGCGATGGAAGAAGTGCGCCAAGTGATCGAAGAAAAAGTGGGCGACAAGTACGACCACCGCCTAATGGGATATAACAACGATCCCACCACTAAACTCGCCGATATCCAGGCCGTCCTGAAAACGGCGGCGGAACGGCTGGACCGTCGCCTTGCCGCGATCTCGCCGCGATCGTTTGATCGCATGTTGCCGCTCGAAGAGAAAGGGGAAACTTCGGCGAGCGTCAGCATCGGCGATCTGAACGGCGACGGGCATCCCGATCTCGTTTTGGGAAAAGGACGCCACTGGCCGCTGCTTTCTCGCGTGCTGCTGAACGACGGGAAAGGCCACTTTACGGCTCACGATTTGGGAAGTACGCCGAATCGCACCTACTCTGCTGCGCTGGCTGATGTCGATCAGGACGGCCACCTGGACGTGGTGATCAGCAACGACCAACCGGATCGCAAGCTGGTTTATCTGAACGACGGCAAAGGCAATTTCCACATCTCGGGAACATTCGGCGATCCGAAGTGGCCGACGCGCTACGTCACGCTCGCCGATCTGAACGGAGACGGATATCCCGACATCATCGTGGCGAATCGCGGCGATCCGCCGCGACACCCAGAAGCGAGTTACGTCTGTTTGAACGATGGCAAGGGGCATTTCTCGTCGTGCACGGCCTTGGTCGGGACGGAATCGGCGACGATTATTGTCGCGGCGGATTTCGATGGCGACGGTGCAATTGACTTGTTTGTCCCGCATCGCGACGGAGGTCAGAGTTTCATCTTCTGGAACGACGGCAAGGGACATTTTCCGCAAAAGACGCCGGTCGGCCCGCCGAATTCGGCTGCGCGCGCGGCGGCTGCGGGGGATCTGAACGGCGACGGGCGCGCCGATCTGGTAGTCGGGGACGAACGGCAGGGGCTTTTCGTTTATCTCAATCAGGGGAAGCGAGACTTTAGCGATCCGATCATGCTGGTTGGCAGGCAGCGCGTGCCGTATTCAGTCGCGATCGCGGATCTGAATCGCGACGGCAAGCCGGATATCGTGGAGGGAAATCTGGGCGCGCCCGGTTCGGTGTTTTTCAACGATGGGACCGGAACGAATTTTCTGGAGATCCCCTGGGGCGATGGCAAAGGGGCAGTCTACGGTCTCGCGATTGCAGACCTGGACGGTGACGGATGGCCCGACATCGCCGCGGCCCGAAGCGACGCGCCAAACGCAGTGTGGTTCAGCACGATAATTGGGGCGAAGTAGGAAGTATGGGCTTGTCCGCCCGACTCTGCTCGAAGAACTCCCGACGCCTTCCCGCCTAACTTGTCCGCGCGGGTATTTGATCTTGACCTACGGAAGGGCAGAAATCATGCACGCCGGTGGCTACCCAGGCTGGAAGCCCGAGCCGACCAGCGATTTCGTGCGCAAGGCTCAGGCGGTACATCTCGAAGTCCTGGGCAAGACTCCCGAACTGGTCGCCATGCACGCCGGCCTGGAGTGTGGGGTTCTCGGCGAAAAGCATTCGGGCATGCAGATGATCTCGGTTTGGGCCGCATATCGTGGATGTGCACAGCCCCAGCGAGCGACTGAAGTTCTCTTCGGTGGGGCCGTTTTGCGCTTTCGTGACGGGGCTGCTGGAGCGACTCTGACGCGGGGTCGACGCGGAAATCGATTACTGCCTGACTGGTCGAGCGCTTGACAGGCCCCGGCGCCAGAAAATATACTCGACCTGCCAATGGACCGGCGAACTTTCTGCGCGCTACCCCTAACGGTGCTGCCCGCGTTGTCGCAGGACGATCCGGGCGCGCCCAGGGCCGCTATCGAACGCTGGAAGGACCTGCGCTTCGGAATGTTCATCCACTGGGGTCCGGTGAGCATTGTCGGCACGGAGATCAGTTGGTCTCGGGCCGGAGAGCGGCGCGGGCGGCACGACGCCCACACTGGCAATGTCCCGGTGGAGGTCTACGACAACCTCTACCGCATCTTTAACCCGGTGAAGTTCAACCCCGACCAGTGGGTGCAACTCGCCAAGGACGCCGGCATGAAGTACTTGGTCTTCACCACCAAGCACCACGACGGGTTCTGCAACTTCGATTCAAAGCTTACGGATTATAAGATCACAAGTCCGCAGTCGCCGTATGGCAAGGACATCGTGAGGCAGATCGCGGATGCCTGCCACCGCGGCGGAATTGACTGGGGCGTGTACTATTCGCAACCTGACTGGCACCATCCCGACTACCGCAACGGCACGGCGCACGCGAAGTACATCGAATACCTGCACGGGCAGGTGCGCGAACTGCTGACCAACTACGGCAAGACCGGCATGTGGTTCTTCGACGGCCTCGACGGCGTGGCGGCGGATTGGAACGCTCCGCGGTTGATCCGCATGATGCGCCAGTTGCAGCCCGACCTGGTCATCAATGATCGCGCTGGTATCCGAGCCGATTACGATACTCCCGAGCAGGAGATCGGTACGTTCCAGAACAACCGGCCCTGGGAGACCTGCGCCACCGTCGGCCAGCAGTGGGCGTACAACCCAGACGACATCCTGCGTCCCGTCGAGGAATGCCTGCGCGGGCTGGTCTGCTGCGCGATTGGCGACGGCAACCTGCTGTTTAACGTGGGACCGCGGCCGGACGGGCTAATCGAGGAGTCCCACGCGGCGCGCCTAAGGGAGATAGGCGAGTTCCTAAACAAGTACGGCGAGAGCATCTACGCCACGCGGGGCGGTCCCTTCATCGCTCCCGACGAGAAGAAGCGGCCTGCCGATGAAGAGCATTTCGCGCTGGCGGAAGGGCAGTGGTGGGGCGGCAGCGCCCACAAGGGGGACGCCATCTACCTGCACATCCTGCGTTGGCCTGCCGAGAAGGTTGCGCTACCGGCCATCCCCTACCGCATCGTGCGCCACAGCGTGCTGACGGGTGGCAGCGCAGAGGTAAAGCAGTCCGAGAAAGGCGTCGAGGTGCGTGTGGTTGCAGCCCAGCGGCACGCAGTGGACACAATCGTAAAGCTGCAACTCGACGGTCCGGCGGCGAGCATTCCCGCGATTCGAGCGGGCTGATGGGCGAAGGCGTCGGCGATGACGATGGTGACAGCGGGCCGCGTAGTCGGTTTACCGGGCTTGTGGATGGATGTAACGCGCGGTTCCATGCCGGGTCGCACCTTTGCTAGAGCCGGATCTCGGAACCGCCAGACCCCCGACTAATGCCCATTTATGAAAGATGGCGTCTCTGTTTCAGAGCTCGGTATCCCTTAGTTTGTATTTTGTTTTCAGCCCCGCTAGCGCAGATTCGACAGCATCTTCAGGTGGTTTGTAGGCCTGCAGCAAGGCGTCCAGTTGTCCGATGCCGCTCGGGTACGTGTCGCCTGCATAGGTCTTGCTGTGACGGTACTCCACAAAGTCCTGCACAGACTGTTGCAACAAAGCGCGCATGTCCTGAAGGAGCCTCTGGCGTTTGGCCAGTTCAGTGATCAACGAATCGCGGACATTCTGGGGGTACTCCTCTTTCAAGGAGAGGTCGTAGACGGCCTGGCGCACCTGGCCTAATTGCGCGCCGATCGCTATCGCCGATTTCGCAAGCTCCGTGGCCACAGTAGCATTTTGATCCAATTCCACACCGTGGCCCGCTCCGTTAGCCGTGATGCCCGCGCTCCACGCGCGTGCGTTGCTCACGAAGTCTTTCTCAACGGAATTAGCAGTGGCAAAGTTGGCTTGATTCTTTTTCAGGGCTTGGGAGAGCTGAACCGATTCGATCCGCTCCTGCTTGCCGCATCCCGAGGCGAACGCGACAGCCGCCAGGAACCACCAATATCGAGATTTCAAGGTAAATACCTCTCTTAATCTGACCTAAGTATAGGTGTTTTCTCTGACGGAGTCCATCGGGAGTTGGGCATAAGCCCGCCGCTGGGACAGCGCCCCCTCCAAGCAGGCGACCTTCAGGGCAGGCCCAGGCATCATTCGCCATTGAGCCCGATGGTTCGGTCGTATACTTGAATGGCTGCGCAGGCCATGAACATCTTCATCACCGGAGCCTCGGGCTTCGTGGGCGGAGCGGCGGCCCGCCGACTGTCCGCCGAAGGGCATCGGATTCGCGCCATGTCGCTTTCGGGGTCGAGTGACCAGAAGATTCGCGCGATGGGTGCCGAGCCTGTCCGGTGCGATCTCGAAATGGTGGCCGCAGCCGATGTCCGAGGCGCCGAGATCGTGATTCACTGCGCCGCCTTCGTCGAGCAATGGGGACCTCCGGACGCCTGGGATCGCATCAACGTAGAAGGCACCCGGCGTATGCTCGACGCCGCCCAACAGGCCGGCGCCCGCCGCTTCATCCACATCGGCACGGAGGCCGCCCTGGTCCGCGGCCAGCATCTGCGCGGTGTCGATGAGACATATCCCCTGGCCTTCGACAGCCCCTACCCGTACTGCCGGACCAAGGCTCTGGCGGAACAGGCAGTGTGCGACGCCAGCCGCGCAGGCTTTGAGACCATCGTCCTCCGGCCCCGCTTCATCTGGGGTCCTGGCGATCAGACCATCCTGCCGCTCCTCCAGAAAATGGCTGCGGGCGGCGGGTGGATGTGGATTGATCACGGCCGGGCCGTCACCTCGACGACGCACATCGAAAATCTGGTAGATGCCATCGAACTCGCCCTGACCAAGGGCCAGCCCGGCAAGGCCTACTTCATCTTGGACGATAGTGAGCGATCCATGGAGGCGATGCTATCGGGCCTGGCGGCCAGCGTGGGTGTCGTCCTCTCGGACCGCTCGATACCCTACTGGCTTGCCGACACGATTGCGGCCATGTCGGAAGGTGTCTGGCGTCTACTCCGTCTGTCGGGCGATCCTCCGCTCACCCGCCACGCCGCCATGGTCATGGCGCGGGACTGCATCTTGATAGGCACCAAGGCCAAGAACGAACTCGGGTATCGGGCAAGAGTCACCGTCGAAGAGGGATTGGCCGCCCTGCGAGATGAAACGAAGCCTTGAAGGCAGACGCGGGCAAACGCCGGCAGAGACAGGCTGGCGCACAGGCCGTGACGCGCACCTTTTCGCCAACGCCCTCCCCCTGCCCGCAGCAACCCGACTCAGTGGGCACGACCGTGCGGAATATGCGCAAAGCCGTGGCGAGCGAAATCCGCCACCCGTCGTGCAGGGTACGTATCTGAGAGACGATGGATACACTCCGTGCTGCGTTCCTCCGGGATGCGCGCATCAATCGGGGAGCGCCTTGCCTGAGCGGCGCAAAGCGAGGTATCTGTCATGAGGCGCGAACAGTTCACGCAAGGCCCGGCCACAACGCCGTGGCGGGGCAGGTGAGGGAAAAATGACAGGTTGCGTCTTTAAGCGAAAAACTCAAATCCAGTACGGGCTGGGGCTACCTGTTCACCGCTGGCAAAGATGCCGCCGGGAAACGGAACCAGGTTTTCAAATCCGGTTTCGCCACCAAGGGAGCCGCGCAGACGGCCCTGCGTGACGCAATTCACCGAGTACGAGACGAAGTGCGGTCGCATCACGGAACACGTCGATCCGCTCGGACGCCGCACATGGGGGTTTGTCGTCGGCGATCAAGAATCTTGGAGGCTTCGCGAGCGGGGAGGCCGCGGAAAGCGCGCGACTGGGCGAGATCGAAAGCCGGGAGGCCAAGCCCGAGCCGGTAGTCGCAGAACCGACGTTTTCGGAGTACTTCAAGTATTGGAATGGAGGAATACGCCGCCCGGCGATGCGCGCCGAAGACCTTGGAGCGTTATCAGGACCTTGGCCGGTATTTGGCAAAGCACCTTGGAGACACACGAATCAACGAACTGACCACCGCACAGATTCAGCATGCGATTCACCGTCTCAAAGACGTGGGCGGCCAAATACCAAAGAGTTTCCCAACGGACGGCCGCTTGCTCCAACGACAGTCCGCCACATCGGCACGCTACTGTACACGGCTCTCGCCGAAGCGGACCGCATGGGGATGCTGAAGATACCGCATCCGATGGCCAACGAGCGCGTGGTTCTCCCGAAGCTACCGAAGCGCCGTCCGCCAGTGCTGGATAAAGAGAAGCTCAAGGCTTTGTTTGAGCGCGCCAGGGGCACCCGCCTCTATCCACTGATCGTGCTGGCGTCCGCCACCGGCTGCCGCCGTGGCGAGTTGCTGGCCCTCGAATGGAGCGACCTGGACGAATCGACCAGCGAAATCAACGTCTCCAAATCGCTGGAACAGACGAAGGCTGGCTTTCGGATCAAGAGCACGAAGTGGGAGGAGCCGCGGCACTTTTCGGTTCTCGAGTGGGAGCTCGAAGTGCTGCGCGTGTATCGGGAGGAACAGGACAAGGACGCCGACTCTTCGGTCCCGACTACGAGGATCACAATCTGGTTTTCTGCCAGCCCAATGGCGCATTCTATTCACCTGACCGTAGATCTCCAACCGTTGTAGACGAGGTAGCCGAGGATCAGAAAGCTTGGCGCCCGCGTGTCCGAACTCATGCGGAAGGTCGGGCTGCATGGCGTCAGCCTGCATTCGTTGCGACACTCACACGCCACCAGCCTGTTGAGCAAGGGCGTGCCGATCGCGGTCGTCTCCGCGCGCCTGGGGCACGCCGACCAGAACATCACGCTGCCGATTTACTCGCACGCGCTGCCGGCCGACACGAAGGCGGCGGCAAAGGGTCTGGAACGACGCGATGGCGGACATTATTTCGGAGGCGCGAGCGGCTGGGGCGGTGCGGACGTTAGCTAGTATTTGCACGCGGAAGGCTGAAAACTCGGGAGTGTTTGAAAAGAAAAGGAAAAAAATGGCGGGGACGACGGGGCTCGAACCCGCGACCTCCGACGTGACAGGCCGGCGTTCTAACCAACTGAACTACGTCCCCGCAAGGGCGTGACCCTTCCATGCTAGCACGCCCGTCACGGGCCTGCATACATGCCCGCCACCCGCTTGCGCTCGGCCTCGGAAATCCCCGAGTGCAAGCGCATGTCGGATCGGGCTTTCAACCCGCCGCGGTACCGGCTGAAGTATTCGAGCACGTCGCCACCGTACTGGAAGCTGTACATGATGTCGGCGAAATCCGCGGTGTGCGGCAGCCCGATAGCGTGGCCGGCCTCATGCAAGCACGTCAGATACACGACCGTGTCGCGGAACAGCGCGTCGCTCTGACCAGTGGCGTCCATGCGCGGCCCGTATTGCGACAGGTCGGGGTGCACCTCGATGGCCCAGGCGCGCTTGCCATTGAGATACACAAGCCGCGCATCGCCGTAGAGCTGCGGCTTCCGTCCAAGCCAGTAGAAGCGGATCCGGGCGTCGTACTGGCCGCCGGCGGGCACGAAACGCAATCCGCTGCCGCTCGCTTGCTGCCAAGCTTCCAGCGCCCACTGCGCCAGATCCGGATCGTCCGCGCGGCACCCGGAAAGGGCCGCCACATCTTCGGTGCAGGGCTGGATCCAGTAGGTGTAAACCTCCGCGCCCGGTGCCGCGGCCGCCCACAACAGGCAGACCAATCGAGGCCCGATCATTTGCGCCGTGGCTCGACCTCCAGCCGCTCGCCGGCCAGTTGCCGCACCATGGCTTCCAACTCGGACACGCGCTCGGCCAGGTCGTCGAGCGCCTGCCCTTCCGGATCCGGCAGTGTGCCGTGCTCCAACACGCCACTCTCGCCGCGTGTGCGCACCACTCGGCCCGGGACGCCCACCACCGTGCAGTTGTCCGGAACCGGCCGCACGACCACCGATCCCGCCCCGACCTTGGCGTAGTCGCCGATGCGAATGTTGCCGAGCACCTTTGCTCCGGTGCCCACCACCACGTGGCTGCCCAGCGTAGGATGCCGCTTGCCCTTTTCGTTGCCCGTGCCACCGAGCGTGACACCCTGGTAGAGCAGCACGTCGTCGCCGATCTCCGTGGTTTCGCCGATCACCACGCCCATCCCGTGATCGATGAAGAAGCGCCGTCCGATATGCGCGCCGGGATGAATCTCGATGCCGGTGAAGAAGCGGCTGCACTGCGAGATCAGGCGCGGCACCAAAGGGATGCGGGCGCGGTACAGCTTGTGTGCCAGGCGGTGCGCCAGGATGGCATGAAAGCCCGGGTAGCAGAGCAGGATCTCGACCACGCTTTTGGCGGCCGGATCCTCCCGGAAAATCGTGTCGATCTGCTCCTTGATAGCCCGCAGCACCCTTATTTGATGGTGTTCTGCCAGTACCGGATTGTCAAATTTCGAATCGGTGACGATGCGCAGCGGCCCGGGCGGTTGGCCGGCTAAACAGGAGGGAGGGGGCCGGCTACGGCTGCAGCGCAAACACCGTACCGAACTTGCCCGATCCCCCGCCGTTCGTCGTGGTGCCGTAGAGCGTTCCATCATCCCCGATGACCAAGCCGGCAACCGGATTACCGCCATCATCGCCGCCGGAGAAGTTGTGGAGCACGGTCAGGGTCCAGGAGCCGCCTGGTTGGGAAGGCGGCGTCAACGAGAACACAGCGCCACTGTAAGCAGGACCGCCGCCCAGAATGCCATAGGCCGTCCCATAGATCACTCCCCCCTTACCGATCACCAGACTGGGATTGGGAAAGGCCGCACCAGAGGGACCGTTGAAGTTGTAGAGTATCTTCTCCTTCCAGGCGCCTCCCGGGCGGGACGGAGGCGTCAATGAAAACGCCGTGCCGTAACCATAGATTCCACCACCACTGGTAGTGCCGTACAGCAGCCCATCATCGCCGGTCACAAGGCCAGCCACACCGTCGCCATCATAGGAGTAGTCGATGAACGTGTGGAGCACGGTCTCGCTCAACGAACCGCCCGGCGGGTTGCCCGCAAAGCCCGGCGTCAATGAGAAGGCTAACCCACAACCGAAGGGGCAGTTCTGGTTTCCACCTTGGCTGGTCCCGTAGAACACGCCATCGCGGCCGAGCACCGCCATCACCGGATTATCGCCGCCGGCGCCCCCGGGGAAGCTGTAAAAGACGCGGGCCGTCCAGGAGTTTCGCGACGGTGTCGGGGGTGTCAGGAAGAACAATGTGCCGCAACCGAGGTAGCATGACGACGAGGCTCCGCCATCGAGACTGGTGCCGTAGAGCACTCCGCCGGCAGAGCGCAAGGTGCTGGGTACGATGAGGCTCGAGTTGAACTCGTAGGTCTGCTTGGTCCACGAGCCAGGCGAGACGCTGCTCGGCGGCGTGAGCGAAAACGCCGTCCCGCATCCTGAGCCGCACCCGCTGCCTCCTCCAGCAGTCACGCCGTAAAGCACCCCATCGCCGCCTGGCACCAAAGCCGTCGGCTCCAATCCATCGCTCCCGCCGGTGAAGACATGGATCTGGGTTTCTTTCCAGGAACCTCCCGTTGACGGCGGCGGGGTCAATTCGAATACCGTGCCGTAATTGGGAATTCCACCTTGGTAGGTGGTGCCGTAAAGCACTCCGCCGCGGCCGATCACCAGTAGGGCGGTGGGGTCAAATCCGTCTCCCGAGTTGACATAGCCATTGAAAGCGTAAAGGGTTTTGATTGTAGGAGTCTGCGCTGCACCGGTGGGCGCCAGCGCCAGGAGTGCCATGAGGACTATGCTCAGGCGAACACACATTGTTCCGCTCATATAAACCAGATTTCTTGGCTAGCATCAATTGTATATCCGAGCGCGTCCGGGGGGCTGAGTAAGGCGCGGCCCTAGGGCCCTGCTATCATGAAAGTTCCCCGCCATGATTGTCGAAGCCCATGTCGTCAGCTTTGACGCGATCTCTCTCGACGGCGGCGCCACGCTCGCGCCGGTGGATGTGGCCTACGAAACGTACGGCGTGCTGAACGCGCGAAAAAGTAACGCAATCCTGATCCTGCATGCTTTTTCCGGCGACGCGCACGCGGCCGGCATCAGTCCGGAGACCGGCAAGCCGGGCTGGTGGGACAACATGATCGGCCCCGGCAAGGCGTTCGACACCAACAAGTATTTCGTCATCTGCTCGAACGTGCTCGGCGGATGCCGCGGCACTACAGGGCCTGCCTCCATCAATCCGGCCACGGGGTGCCCTTACGGTATGGCGTTTCCGGTGATCACCATTCGCGACATGGTGCGGCTGCAGAAGATGCTGATCGATCACCTGGGCATTCCGCGGCTGCTCAGCATGTCAGGCGGCTCTATGGGCGGCATGCAGGCCCTCGAGTGGGCGGTTTCCTATCCCGAATCGGTGGTCTCCGCGATTCCGATCGCCTCCACGGCGCGGCACAGCGCGCAGCAGATCGCGTTCAACGAGGTTGGGCGGCAGGCAATCATCGCCGATCCGGACTGGTGCGACGGCAATTATTACAGCGGCAAGCCGCCGGCGCGAGGGCTCGCGGTGGCGCGCATGGTCGGCCACATCACTTACATGAGCGACGATTCCATGCGCGAGAAGTTCGGGCGGCGGCTGCGCGGCAAGAACAGCTTCGGCTACGATTTCGACGTGGATTTCGAAGTGGAGAGCTACCTGCGCTACCGCGGCAACGAGTTCGTCAACCGCTTCGACGCCAACTCGTACCTCTACATCACCAAGGCCATGGACTATTTCGATCTGACCAACGGCAACGGCTCGCTGGCGGCGGCTTTCGAGCGGGCCCAGGCGCGTTTCCTGGTGATCAGCTTCAGCTCGGACTGGCTGTATCCGAGCTATCAATCGCAGGAGATCGTACGTGCGCTGCGCAGCCGCAACGTGGATGTGGCCTACTGCGAGCTACCGTCCAACTACGGGCACGATGCATTTCTGGTGGACGTCGGCGAACAGACCGAGCTGGTGCGCGGCTTTCTGGCCAGCACGTATGACAAGGTGGCCGGATGACGACGGCGGCTCAGCAGGCGCATCACAAGCCTTTCGTGCGTGAGTTGCTGGGGCGCAGCGATTACGCCATCATCGGCGAGATCGTGGAGCCTGGCGCGAAGGTCCTGGATTTGGGCTGCGGGGAGGGCGAACTGCTGCAGTGGCTGGCCGAAAACAAGGGCGTGGATGCGCGCGGCGTGGAGATTTCGGGCGCCAAGGTGCAGCGCGCTATCGCCCGTGGCGTGTCTGTCTACCAGGGCGATATCGACCAGGGCCTGGCTGATTACCCGGCGCAGGCGTTCGATTACATTATCCTGAGCCAGACGTTGCAGGAGACACGGCGGCCCTTGCAAGTGCTGCGTGAGATGCTGCGGGTGGGCCGGCGGGCCATCGTGGCGTTCCCGAATTTCGGACACTGGAGGGTGCGCCTCTCGATGCTGATGAGCGGGCGCGCGCCGAAGACCGGGCTGTTCCCTTACGACTGGTACGATTCGCCGAACATCCACTTTTTGACGGTTGAGGATTTCGAGCAGCTCGCGCGGCAGGAAGGCCTGGCGATCGAGCGGCGGTTTTTCTTGGCGGGGCATCGGAAGGTGACGGCGCTGCCGAATTTGCGCGCAGAGGTGGCGGTGTTCTTAGTGCGGCGGTGAGCTGCGTTCGGCGCGGGAGGTGGCCGGGTTGCGCTGGTATTCGGCAGACCCCTCGTTTGGGGCCTGTCCCTAACCTTGAAACGTGCTGCCGTTGAGGCCCTCTGAGGAGTGTCCGCCACATGACTGTTGAGCTAGACTGAGATCGAGATGCCGCAAAGAACGGGAGGAAAGGAAACGGGAGCGGATCAGGTACGGCTCCCGGCCGGAATTGTCCTCAACCCGCCGGTCAGCAGGGAAGACCTGACGACGGGGACGGAATATGACCCGGAGGGGGCCGAGGAATTCGCCGCATTGATCCGGTTGCTTCGCACGAAAGGCTCCCACCCGACTGACCTCTGATGGACACCACAACGCCCGCCGTTGTGGACACCGATGTTGTTTCCGATGTGTTAAGACCCACCCCCTTGCTCCGGCGCACCAAACCATCCTGGCCGGCAGACCATTGGCAATTTCACTGATCACTCTAACCGAAATTGAGACGCCAACGAGTTGAAGACTTGGGGCGCCAGCCGGGGCGATCTTATGCGCCGTCTAGCCCGCTTTACAGTCCTATCGCCGGACATACAGACGGCGCGAGTCCGGGCGCGGATCAAAAGCGGCTGCGACAGGAAAGGCCGGCCCATCGCATTCGCCGATGCTTGGATTGCGGCCGCAGCCGTGCAGTTGAACATCCCCCTGGTTACCCATAACGCCAGCGATTGCCAAGCCGTGGAGAATCTGACCATTCTTACGGCGCCTGCGGCAATCTAAGACCCGGTAAAGCGCGGCGGGGGGACGGCGAACTGAAGTTCGCCGCGGCTCGCGGAAGCGCGCGCCACGTCTCAGCCGATCTCCCGCGGAGACGCACGGACCGCCCGCTCGAAGGCCCAGCTTCGAATGTGATTGATCTGCTCTTTCATGGTTCGCGATAGCGGGACGATGGTGACCGCCACGTTGAAGAGATCGTCCTCAGTGATCTCGCGGTCCGCCAGTCGCGCCTTGGTCAGAGCCGAAACGACGCACTGCTCGATCTCCGCCCCCGTCCATCCAGTCGTGAATTCCGTCAGTTGGGCGATGTTAAAGTTCGTGAAATCCACCCCGCGCCGGCCCAGGTGAATTTTGAAAATTTCGATGCGTTCGTCCTCGAGCGGCAGGTCCACGAAGAACACTTCGTCGAAGCGTCCCTTGCGGATCATTTCGGCGGGCAGCAGATCGATGCGGTTGGCCGTGGCGCCCACGAAGAGGCCGCGCGTCTTCTCCTGCATCCACGTCAGGAAGAACGCGAAGATGCGGCCCTGCTCGCCGCTGGATTCCGTCGAGGTGATCCCCATCTCGATCTCGTCGAACCACAGGACAGCGGGCGCCATATCTTCGAGCATGCGGCAGGCCGCCACGAATACGCCTTCGGGTTTGCCGTGTCTGCCGGAGAAGATCTCGATCATATCGATGCGGTAGAGCGGAAGCTCGAAGCAGGAGGCGATGGCTTTGACGGCGAGGCTTTTGCCGCAGCCCGGGATGCCCATCAACAGGATCCCCTTGGGCACGATTTCGCTGCTGATGGTGTCGCGCAGTTGGAAGAGCTTGCGGCGCTCCAGCAGCCACTTCTTGAGACCCTCGAGCCCGCCGATCTCCTCGATGGCGGTGTGTCCGGTAATGCACTCGACGACCCCACTGCGGTTGACCAGGAGCCGCTTCTCTTCAAGCAGGGCCGGGAGCGACTCAGGCCCCAGCTGGTGACCGGCGGCCAGGGCGCGGCGTAGCGCGTAGCTCGCCTCGTCGAGCGTGAGGCCCTGCAGGGCGCGTGCGAGCTGGTACAGAATCGCGTCGCTGGGAGCGCCGTCGCCGTCGTGCGCCGGAAGTTCGCGGGTCTCGTCGCGCAGGAAGTCCACCAACTCAACCAGGTCGGGCGGGCGGAGTTCCAGGAACAGGACGCTGCGCTCGACTTCTTCGGGAATGGACCGCACCGCGGAAGTGATGACGACGAACTTCTGCTGGTCGAGGCAACTATCGTAGACGTCTCGCAGGCGGCGGCGGATTTCAGGAGATTCGCGGAGTGGCTCGTGAAAGTCCTTGAGGTGGAAGATGGCGGGGTCGGGATGCGCGGCGATAAAATCCAGAGCTTCGCGAGGGGCCTGTGTACCCGGCTCGGCGTTTTCGCCGTCGCGATGCATCCCTTCGGTGAGGCTCCATGTCCAGACGCGGACCGGCTCGGAGGCGGACAGCCGCGGGGCCACTTCGCGCAGTACTCGGGCAACGCGTTGCTCTTCGGCGGTGCGTATGTAGGTGAGCGGCCGTCCGGACTCGAAGACTTCCCGCAGCATGGTTGCCGCGCGGCTTTCGATAGGCTGGGGCTTCTCGGCAAGATTCGGCATGGAAATTCGGCGGCTCTCTTATTATGGACGCACGGAACGGCCTGCTGGACGAAGCAAAAGCATCTGCCCCACCTCCCTGTCGAACGCCTTGCTGGCAGGTGGGGCAGGCGCTTTCGCCTGCCAAAACTAAAGATTGGCCCGTTTTTCCACTCACCTCAGGCGCGTCGAAAACGGATCGCCGTGTCGCCCGCTCGCCCCCTCGCCCGCTCGTAACATCGACGCCTTTCGTCGATGTTGGCGAGCCTGGCTAGCCTCCCGGTTCGATATAATCCGCTGATGCACACTTCCATGCGGCTGGCGCCGGCGATCGTCGCGTTGCTGGTGTCCGGACGGTTGGCAGCTCAGACCGCTCCACTTCCGAGCGAGATACCGGCCAAGTTCACGCCCGTTACCGGCAGCTTCGATTACATACGGCGCGAAGCGATGATTCCCATGCGCGACGGCGTGAGGCTGCACACGGTCATCCTGTTGCCAAAGGGCGCCAAGGGTGCGCCGATCCTGCTGACGCGCACGCCGTACAACGCCACCGAGCTCACCAGCCACGCGCAAAGCTCCCACCTGGCGCCGATCCTGCAAGGCTACGACAACGCCACCGACGTGATCGTCGAGGGCGGCTACATACGCGTGGTGCAGGATGTGCGCGGCAAGCACGGCTCCGAAGGCGACTACGTGATGAACCGGCCGCTGCACGGGCCGCAGAACCCTACGCCGGTCGATCACGCTACCGACACGTACGACACCATCGACTGGCTGGTGAAGAACGTGCCGGAGAGTAACGGCAAGGTAGGCATCCTCGGCATTTCCTACGATGGCTTCTTGCCCTTGATGGCGCTGGTCAATCCCCACCCGGCGCTCAAAGTATCTGTGCCGATGAACCCCATGGTGGACGGCTGGAAGGGCGACGACTGGTTCCACAATGGCGCATTTCGCCAGCCGAATCTGGAATACATCTACGGCCAGGAGGCCACCCCCAAGTCGGAAGAAAAGTGGTGGACGAGCGCTTACGACGACTACGACATGTTCATGCAGGCGGGATCGGCGGGCGAGATCGCGCGTCTGCACGGCCTGGAACAGACCGGCTTCTGGCGGAAGTTGCTGGAGCATCCCAGCTATGACGCTTTCTGGCGCGACCAGGCCGTGGACCGCGTGCTGGCGGCTGAACCACTGAAAGTGCCGGTGATGCTGGTTGACAGCCTATGGGACCAGGAGGATATTTACGGCGCCATCGCCGTCTACAAGGCGATCAAGCCGAAAGATACAGGGAACGACAAGGTGTTTCTGGTGCTGGGGCCATGGCATCACGGGGGAGAGATTTGGGACGGCAGCACTCTCGGCGCATTGAGATTCCACAGCGACACCGCGCTGTACTTTCGCCGGGAGATCCTGCGCCCGTTTCTCGACCAATACCTCAAGGATGGCGCGCCCAAGTCCGATACCCCGCCCGTCAGCGCGTTTGAAACCGGGACGAACACGTGGCGGCGCCTGCCCGCCTGGCCGTCTGGGTGCGCAAGCGGCTGCACGGTGAGATCGACGCCGCTCTATCTCGCCGCCGGCCTGAAGTTGGGGTTCGAACCGCCAAGCTCCGGCGATCCGGCTTTCGACGAATATGTTTCCGACCCGGCCAAGCCTGTGCCGTTCCGCGCCAGGCCCATCGGCGAAGAGAAGCACAAGACCTGGTCCGACTGGCTGGTGGACGATCAGCGTGAGGCGTCCGGCCGCCCCGATGTGGTGGTCTTCGTGTCCGACACTTTGAGCCGGCCGGTGAAGATCAGCGGGCAACCGGTCGCCAACCTGGTAGCCTCTACAAGCGGCACGGACTCCGACTGGGTCGTCAAGCTGATCGACATGTATCCGGACGAAGTGGCTGGCCAGGCGGAACTCGGCGGGTATCAGTTGATGATCTCGGCCGACATCTTCCGGGGCCGGTATCGCGAGAGCCCGGAGACCGCCAAACCGATCGAGCCTGACAAGCCGCTGCTGTACCGCTTCGACCTGCCTACAGCCAACCACGTTTTCCTGGCGGGCCACCGCGTGATGGTGCAGATCCAATCGAGCTGGTTCCCGCTGTATGACCGCAACCCGCAGACATTCGTACCCAATATTTTCTGGGCCAAGCCGGGAGATTACCGCAAGGCCGTGCAGCGCGTCTATCACGCGCCGGGGCAGGCGAGTTTCATCGAACTGCCTGTGGTGGTGACGCCTTGATTCGATCCATCCAATTCGCAGTGCTCTTCGTACTGTTTCTTGAAAAGGGGAAAGAACCATGTCTGATCTGATCGCAAAAATCAAGGAAATATACGCGGCGTTTGGCCGCGGAGACATCGCCGCCATTATCGCCTGTATGGCCGATGACGTGAGCTGGGAATTCGAGGCGCCGCCGGAGATTTCCTGGGCTGGGATTCGCCGCGGACCCAAGGAGGCCTCGGGCTTTTTCACCGGGATTGCCAACGAGCATGCCGATCCCAGGCTCGAAATGACCGAATTTCTGGCCTCCGGCGACGCGGTCGCCGTCTTCGGACGATATGCGGCCACGGTGCGTGCCACGGGTGTGCGGGTGGATACACCCGTCGGCCACTATTTCAAGTTCCGTGATGGCAAGATCGTGCGCTACGTCAATTTTGTGAATACGGGCGCTTTCCTGGAAGCGGCGCGCGCCCGCCGACGGTAGACTAAAGCGCATGTGTAGGAGTCGCCGGAGAAAAATGGCCTATCGACGGGGTTGGCAGGCGAAAGCGCCTGCCCCACTAATTTTGGCAGCGCTGGCCGCCTTCGTGGCCTTCGCGCAAGACGCCGGCGTCGCCCAACGTCTCGCGGGGCGGGCTCTAGGCGCTACCCCCATGCTCGCGGATCTGCGGGAGCTTTGCGACCGCATCGGCGGACGTCCCACCGGCTCGCCGGCCTGTGAGCGGGCCATCGATTGGGCAGCCGCGAAATTCAAAGGCGCCGGTGTGGATGCGGTCTCGACCGAGCCGTTCACGGTGCCGCACCGGTGGGCCGCGGTGAGCGCCGAAGCGAGGTGTCTGGCGCCGGAGGAATTCGCCGTCCGCGTGGTGGCGGCGCCCGGCTCGCCTTCCACGCGCGATCGGCTGGAAGCTCCGGTGGTGGATGCCGGCGAGGGCACTGCGGAGTCCTTTGCCAAGCTGGGCGGCCGCGCGCGAGGAGCCATCGCGCTGGTGCGGAATCCGGAGATGAAGAGCCTCGACGATCTGTTCGCCGAGTACATGCGCAACGCGCCCTTGTTGGAAGCCGCTCGCAAGGCCCAAGTCGCGGCGGTGCTGCTCCAATCCTCGCGGCCGCGCGGCCTGCTCTACCGGCATCCCATGGATCTCAACGGCGGGCTTACGGCAATGCCGGTCGCAGTCGTTTCGCGTGAGCACGGCGCACGACTGGCGCGCCTGGCGGAAGCCGGCGATGTGCGCGTGCGGCTGGACCTGGTGAACCAAACCGGCGGCGCCTACGAATCGCGCAACGTGATCGGGGAGATTCGCGGGCGGGAGCGGCCCGACGAAATCGTACTGCTCGGCGCGCATCTGGATTCCTGGGACCTGGGCACGGGCGCGCAAGATAACGGCGTGAACGCGGCGATGGTGATCGATGCTGCGCGAGGAATTCGCGAGCTGCAGGCGAAGCCTCGCCGCACCATCCGCTTCGTGCTGTTCACCGGCGAGGAGCAAGGCATGTGGGGCTCGGCCGGATACGTCCAGCGGCATGCCGCTGAGATGGATCGCCACGTCGCCGCGGTGATCTTCGATGTCGGGTCGGGCCGCACCACCGGTTTCTACCTGAGCGGGCGCGAAGAACTGCGCACGCCGCTGGAAAAGGCGCTGGCGGGAGTTTCCGGGCTGGGAGTCGCCGAGAATCCGGTCGATGGGATCGACGGCACCGACAACTTCGACTTCCTGCTATCGGGCGTGCCCAACCTGGTGGCGAATCAGGACGCCATCCCTTACTTGCCGGATTACCACGCCGAGTCGGACACCTTCGACAAGGTCAACGCGCGGGAAGCCCAGGCCAACGCGGCCATCGCCACCGCGCTGGTCTGGAAGCTGGCGGACGATCCCGAGCGATTCGGCCGCCGCCTTATGCGGGCGGAAGTGGAAAAGCTCATCATGGACACCAAGCTGGACGCGCAGATGAAAGCCTTCGGCCAATGGGACGATTGGAACGCCGGGCGCCGCGGCGTCAGCAAATAGCAGGACCCACGTCGCGCAATTACTCCAGAACGTGAATGTTCTTGTGCGCGCACATCTCCTTCAGGATTTTCGGCCAAACAGTGACGCTCACCTCGCCTAAATGCGCTTTGCGCAGCAGCAACATCAGGGTGCGCGACTGCCCAATGCCTCCGCCGATGCTGAGCGGAAGATCGTGGTTCAGGATGGCGCGGTGATAGGGGTAGTTCAGGAAATCGAGCTGGCCGGTGATCTCCAGTTGCTGGCGCAGCGTTTTGTCGTTGACCCGTATGCCCATGGATGTCAGCTCGTGACGGCGCTGGGTGACATGGTTCCAGACCAGTATGTCGCCATTCAGCCCGTGCATGGGCCGGCCCTGCGACGACACCGTGGGGGTGACCCAGTCGTCGTAATCCGCCGCGCGCATTTCGTGCGGGTAGCCGTCGCCGAGCGTCCAGCCGATGCCGATGATGAAGATGGCGGGGTACTGCTGCAGAATGGCCGTCTCGCGCTGTTTGCGCGGCAGGTCCGGATACATGTCCAGCAGATCTTCGGCGTGCATGAAGGTGAGCTTTTCCGGAAGATTCGGATACTTGGTTTTCAGTTGCGGGAACTGGTCCTGTAAATACCGCTCGGTATCCACCAGCACTTTCCAGATCTTGCCGACAATGTCCTTCAGAAAATCGAGATTGCGCTGGTCCGCGGTGATGGCGCGCTCCCAATCCCACTGGTCCACGTAGGCGCTGTGATCGTGATCCAGGAAGTAGTCTTTGCGCACGGCGCGCATGTCGGTGCAGAGGCCTTCGCCCGGCTGCATTCCCAGGCGTTCGAGGGCGACCCGCTTCCACTTGGTGGCGGCTTGCACGACCTGCGCATCGATGGGGTGCAGGTTGCGGTCGTTGGAAATGTGGAACTGGATGGGAGTTCGGGAGCCGTCCCGGTCCAGGTAGTCGTTGACGCCGCTCTCCACGTCCACAATCAGCGGCACCGTCACCATCATGAGGTTGAGCTCTTTGCAGAGATTCGCCTCGATATAATTCTTGGCCGCGAAAATGGCCTTTTGCGTCTCCTTGGGGGTCAGCAGGGAAGTGTAATCCTGGGGAAGGATCTTCTCCAGTTCCTCGTAGTCACCGATGCCCGGCCCTGCAAGGTCTGCGCGCTTGTCGACGATCATGGTCACCTCCGAGCATATAGTACACCACTTCACGGTGGTTGGCTATGGGCGGTGTCGAGTTGGCCGGGTATCGACGCCGCAGGAGGGAGTGTGCCGCAGCAGGTGTGCGTGGGTGTCGGGATCGCGGTAAATGCTGCCCCTGGGTTGGTCGATGATCCTCTTGTTGCGGAAATCGGCGGCCAAGGCGTTATCATCTGTGGCAAGCGTCCGGGTGCCACTGACAATCGCCAGAGCCAAAATGTGGTGATCGTTCGACACGCAGTCCCCACTCGCATGAAGGCGTTGTTCCTCCTGCCGGAGGCTTCCGGCATCGACGGCTCTGAGGCGTCCTGCTCGCTCCAGCGTCACAAGTTGCCGACTAACGTTGGCGTTCTTCGCAAGCTCGACCCGCAGTTTGCCGGCCGCCACTAGTCGCGGAGAGCCGCGTTCTCCGAAAAGCCAGTCAATGATCGCGCTGGGCTGCGCAAGAAAGTTGGGGGCGACGTTTGTGTCAACAATGAGGCACACGTCAGATACCCAGCAATTCGCGTTCTTCGTTCAGGAAAAACTGCCGGAACCCAGGCGGCGGATTGACGATGCTACCATTCGCGTCGAGTTCCAGATTGTGGATCGTGGCGCCGGACTTTCCGCGCTCGAAGTAAAGTAACGATACATCTTGGGAGCTCAGTAGCTTGCGCCGGACCTCCATGCGGATGCGGTCGACCAGATAGTCACTGTGGGTCTCGATTATAAACCGCCTCCTGGCGTCAGCCTGATTGGCGAAGAAACTTCCCAACTGGGCCTGCGCCTTGGGGTGAAGGTGCACCTCCGGTTGCTGAATTAGGAAGGTTTCAAAAGCGGAGGCTCGCCGCAGAGTATCGACCAGGATTGGAAGAGCTTGGCTCACTCCGTACCCCACATCGATGAGGTTGAATGCACGTCCACCGATTCTGGCTCTAACCTGGAATGGAGCGCTCTCCTCCTTGCCCCAGTCGACGATTTCAAACCCCTCAAAGAGGCCCGACTTCGAGCCGAAGTCCTTTAGAGCGGACTCCAGGGTTTTCCATTCCTTTTGCTTGGCCGAGCGCGACACGGATGCGAGGAGCATCGGGATGTGTGAACCTTCCGGATTCGACGCGGCAATGATCGGATCGTAGGTTCGAAGCGGGCTGGTTCGAATTGGTGCGATGGCGTAAGGTCGTCGACGAAACTCCTGCTGGATGGATCGCAGCGCCCGGTCAACGGAGTCCCAGTCGGACCGCGTGAAGACGCCCGCGCCGCCGGTCTTCTCGATCTCGGGGGCCATAAGGCTACCCCATAAGGTCGGCGGATCCTGTGTCGCCCCATCCAAGAAAGGAGCGAAAGGAAAACGAGCCTTGCGCTGCGAGCCGCTTATGAGGATTAACGGCGGCTTGCCGGCCCGCTCGGTATGTTGGATGACCAGATCTCCAACCTCCAGACGCCAAATGCGCGGGGCTGGCTGGCCACCCTGCGACGCATACTCGCAGCGCAGCGAGGAGAAGCCCGCGCCGTCGCCGACGCGGATCGTGACCGAAAAAGACTCTGCGGTTCCTGTACGGCCACCGCGATGCGTAGCAATTTGGTCGTAGGCCCCTAGCGAGAAAGGCGGCTCATTGAAAAGCGGCACCGTTTGCATGTTATTGGCAATCGCATAGGCAATTCGGTACAACGCCAAGAACGTAGTCTTCCCCGAGCTATTCTCCCCCACCAGCAGCGTTATCGGACGAATCACAGCATCCTGGGGCTCGGCAAAGCACCGAATTCCTTCGAACTGTAAGCGCACAGCCATCGTCACTGTTCAGCTTACCGCGCCGGTACCCGCATCCCCAACGCCTTCAAATACCCCTCATTCACCCGGCAATTCTCCAGCTTAACCTTCGCCAGTAAATCCGCCAGTGCTGCGCGCGAATCCTCGATCGACGGCCGCTTCTTCATCTTCTCCTCCGCCGCGCCCGTGCCGCCCGGCAACGCCGCGTAAGCCACAATCTCATCCCAGTGCACGGGCCGCGAGAAGCTCACCGGCGATGACGTCGCGTCCATCTTCTTGTAAGGCCAAAATGTCCATCCGACTTCATTCTTCTCCAGCATCGCCCGAAACTGCGCGATCCAGGCATCCTGGTTCTCGCCGGATTCGCCCATCCAGATCGGGACCTGGTAGCGCTCGCGGAAATCCAGATACGTCTGAATGACATCCTGCGTGGGAGCGGTCCAGTATTTGTGGAAGGTGTAGATCGCATTGCGGTCGAAGGGCGGCCCGAACACCGCGAAGTTGCTGTCCCACTGCGCGCCGCCGAGAATGACCGCATGATTCGGATCCACTTGCCGGATGGCCGCGGTAATCCTGCGGTACAGCGGCTCCAGGCGCGGATTGTACTGCGCCACCGTAGGCGGCAGTGGCTCGTTCAACAGGTCGTAGCCCAACACGGTCGGCTCATCCGCGTACCGTTTCGCGATGCTGCGCCAGGAACCCACTGCTAACTGCTGCTCCTCTTCGCTTTCAAACAGCCACGGATATCCCCAGCTATCGTCGATATTCGTGCCGGTCTGGCCGCCGGGCGCGCAGTGCATATCCAGGATCACCCAGAGATGCGCCTGCCGGCACCAAGCGATCGCGCGGTCCAGCAGCGGAAACAGCTCGCCGTCGTCCGCGAAATTGTAGTGAAACGGAATGCGTACGCAGTTGAAGCCGGCTTCGTGGATGAAGCGTATGTCGGCTTCGGTGATGTAGGCCTCTCGATACTGCTTCCAGAAACGCGCCGCATCGGGCGGGCCAATCAGTTCGTTGAACAGCGCGGAGATTTCGCGGAAGGAAGCCGGCCCTTTTTCGAACCGGAACATGTAGCCCTCGGGCACCAGCCAGTTGCCCAGGTTGATGCCGCGCAGCAGCAGCTTATCGCCGTTCGGCGCGACAACGTACTTGCCCTGGGCATGCACGAAAGCGCTGTCGGCGCTGGACAGGAGAGGGCAAAGAAAAGCACTCAAAAGGGCGATACGGAGATACCGCATCTCCGTATCATAGCGTTCACCGAATGTCAGGGTTGGCAGGCGAAAGCGCCTGCCCCACAATCAGCACTGCCCTTCCATGCCGCACGGCGGCATTTCGCCCTCCGCGCATTTGCCCCCCGGCACAAACGCAAACTGCGCTTCTTCGGTCGATCCCTTGAGCGCCGTCGTGGAAGATTTCCCGCCAGAGATGGTCTGTGCAACCTCGTCGAAGTAACCCGTGCCTACGAAAGTCTGATGCTTGATGGCGGAGTAGCCATCCTCATGCGCGCTGGCGAATTCCAGCTCCTGTAACTCGGAGTACGCCGCCATGCCTGAGGTGGCGTAATCCTTGGCTAACTGGAACATACTCAGGTTCAGCGCGTGGAAGCCCGCCAATGTCACGAATTGGAACTTATAGCCCATGGCCGCCAGCTCCTTCTGGAACCGTGCGATAGTCGCGTCATCCAGCTTCTTCTTCCAGTGGAAGGAGGGCGAGCAGTTATAGGCGAGTAACTTACCAGGATATCTGGCATGGATCGCTTCGGCGAAACGGCGTGCCTCGCCCAAATTCGGCTCCGAAGTCTCGCACCAGATCATGTCGGCGTAAGGCGCATAAGCCAAGCCTCGCGAGATAGCGGCTTCGATACCGCCGCGGTAGCCGAAGTAACCTTCCGGCGTGCGGTGACCCGTCAAAAATGGCTTGTCCCGCTGATCGATATCGTTCAATAGCAGGCCCGCGCTGTTAGCATCGGTCCGCGCGATCAGAATCGTCGGCACACCCATAACGTCGGCTGCGAACCGCGCCGCGATCAGCTTCTGCACAAACTCGGAAGTAGGCACAACGACCTTGCCGCCCATGTGTCCGCACTTCTTTGCGGAAGCGAGCTGGTCTTCGAAGTGCACGGCAGCGGCGCCGGCCTCGATCATCGCCTTCATCAGCTCAAAAGCGTTCAACGGCCCGCCAAAGCCGGCCTCGGCATCGGCCACAATCGGCGCGAACCAGTAAGTCCCATTGCGGCCGGTGGAATGGTGGATCTGATCGGCGCGCATGAATGCGTTGTTGATCGAGCGCACCAGGGCGGGCACGCTGTTCACCGGATACAGGCTCTGGTCCGGATACATCTGGCCGGAAAGATTCGCATCGCCCGCAACCTGCCAGCCGCTTACGTAGATGGCCTTCAAACCGGCCTGCACCTGCTGCACTGCCTGGTTGCCGGTAAGCGCACCCAGCGCCGGGATGTAGGGCTCGGTGCGCAGCAGGTTCCACAGTCTCTCCGCGCCCAGCCTGGCCAGCGTGTACTCGATCGTAATCGATCCCCGCAGACGCTCGACATCCTCTGGCGTGTACAGCCGCGTGATGCCTTCCCAACGCGCGGCGGTGTTCCAATAACGCAAGGTGTCATGGCGTCCATTCTGGTGCTTTCCGTTTTCGCTCGGCATTTCACTCAACATCGGGATCCGTAGTCCTCCACTTGCAGTAGATCGCGTATTCGGGAAAAAAGATACATCGCCGGGCCGTATCGGACGAGTGGTCCGTTTCGGACCAGCGGATTAGTACGGCAAGTGTGGCGGAGTTACCCTGAATATGAGGAATACCATGCCCAAATCCCAGATGGACCCAGTTCAGGTTGCCGCACCCGTGTCCGAGGCGGATCGCACCATCCTGACGGACGAAGCCGTGCGCTTTCTGACCGCGCTTTCCCGAACCTTCGAGGATCGCCGCAAGGAACTGCTCGAAAAGCGGCGCACCCGGCAGCGGGAAATCGATAGTGGAGTTATGCCACAGTTCCTGCCTGCGACTGCCTGGATACGGAATTCCGACTGGGTGGCCGCGCCCACTCCGGCAGACCTGCAGGACCGGCGCGTGGAGATCACCGGGCCCGTGGACCGCAAGATGATCATCAACGCCCTGAACTCGGGCGCCAGCGTTTTCATGGCGGATTTCGAAGATTCGAATTCGCCCACCTGGCGGAACAACCTCGACGGGCAGTTCAACCTCCGCGATGCCGTCAACGGCACCATCAGTTACGTCAGCCCGGAAGGCAAGCGCTACGAATTGGGCGAGCGACCGGCGGTGCTGATGGTGCGGCCGCGCGGTTGGCATCTCGAGGAGAAGCACTTCCTATTGGACGGCCAGCCCATATCCGGCGCGCTCTTCGATTTCGGGCTTTTCTTCTTTCACAACGCCAAAGCCCTGATGGCCAAAGGAACCGGGCCGTACTTCTATCTGCCGAAACTGGAGAGCCACCTGGAAGCGCGCCTGTGGAACGATGTCTTCCATTTCGCGCAGCAGGCGCTGGGCGTCCCGCGCGGAACCATACGGGCCACGGTGCTGATCGAGACGATTCTGGGCGCCTTCGAGATGGACGAAATCATTTATGAGCTGCGCGAGCACTCCGCGGGGCTCAACTGCGGGCGTTGGGACTACATCTTCAGCTTCATCAAGAAATTCCGCAACCGCCCGGACTTCGTGCTGCCCAACCGCGCCCAAGTCACCATGGAGCGCCATTTCCTGAGCTCATACGTGAACCTGCTGATCGAAACCTGCCATCGCCGCGGCGTGCATGCCATGGGTGGGATGGCGGCGCAGATCCCCATAAAAAACGATCCGGCCGCCAACGAGCAGGCGCTCGAAAAAGTGCGGCAGGACAAGCTCCGCGAGGTGCGCGCCGGGCACGATGGCACCTGGGTGGCGCATCCCGGGCTGGTGCCCGTGGCCAAGGAAATCTTCGACACGCACATGCTCGGACCAAACCAACTGTCGCGCCGGCCGCAGGTGAAGGTGACTCCCGAGGACCTGCTGGCCGTGCCGGACGGCGACATCACCGAAGCAGGCTTGCGCTGGAACATCGACGTGGGCATACAGTATCTGGAAGCGTGGATGCGCGGCAACGGATGCGTCCCCATCTACAACCTGATGGAAGACGCGGCCACCGCCGAAATCTGCCGCGCGCAGGTTTGGCAATGGGTCAAGCACGGCGCGCGCTTGCAGGACGGACGCCCGGTTACCGCCGAACTGGTGAAGCGGACGATCGCCGATGTGACCGAAAGTCTGCGCGGATCGATCGGCGGGGAACAACTCGCGCGGGCTGCAAGCCTGTACGAGCAGATGATGACCAGCGGCGAGTTTCCCGAGTTTCTGACGCTGGTGGCTTATGAGTATATCGACTGAGCGGCTTTATCAAAGGATAGAAGAGATCCGTCCGTAGCTTGCCCATTCGCAATTTTAGTGAATGGCTGGCAGCGATGCCGCCTGATCGGCAGCGGAGGATTGAAAAGCGGTTCCAGAAGAGTCTGGCGCAATGCCGCTCGATCAAATGCGCAAGGCGCAGCAGATGACGCAGCTGCCACTTGCCTAAATCCTCGGTGTCAATCAGGGAGAGGTCTCGCAGATTGAGCACAGGTCCGACATCTGTGTCAGCACACCGGCCGAATACATTGAAGCTATAAGCAGTCGGCTCGAAATCCGCAGTTTTCAAAGATCGAGAAGCGCGGATCACGCAGTTTGAAGAGTTGCCAAGCTAGGACGGCCATGGGGAGCCGACAGTAGTCGGCCACTTAAGCGTCTTATCTTTGTGCTTGACGAACAGCGAGGGAAGTTGCGGTTCACTACGATGCGGCTGCGCGGCCCAAGCGACACACAATGAGCGGCCCCCGTTAGTCGCCGCTCTTACTGGGCTTCTTCTCCTTAAAAAGATCCATCGGATCCTTATCCGGAGCCATAGCCACGTCAAACCACCCGATCATCATCTCCTCCCAACTCTGGTCGCCCCAGCGCACCGGCTGAGTCGCATCGGGGTTCGCCGGATTGTTCGGAGAATTGTCGAAATGCGCCACGCAGTGGACGCGCGTCCCCGCGGGCAGCACCTTCTGGTCGGTCAGGTAATAGAAAAGCTGCCAACTGAAATCGTACTTCGGCACACGCAGCAGCACTTCGGATTCGCCCGTCGGATAGAAGGCCGTGTAGATGAAATCCTTGCCGCGCAGGTGCATGTGCGGCATCAGGTCCACCAGCAGCGCCGGCTCCTGCAAAGTGACATCCGATTCCACCTCGTAGTTCGCATCCCCCGCCGGAATCTCGAACTTGTCGTTCGTCGCAGCCGCCGTGTAGACCCGCTCCTTGGGCGGCTCTTTGGCGAAAACCATCCCCACCCGGCTGCGGTCGACGCCGGCTTTGCCATTCGCCGTGTAGTGCATCTGGAAAACAAAATCCGAACCCGCCTTGATGAGCTTGGCTTGGCCATGCGGCAGGATTCCGGGCGGCAGCCCCGGCGCGAATCCCACCAGCAACTCGGGCGGCGGTCCGCTATCGTCGTCCCTATGGCGCTTGCGCTTGTCCCTGTCTTCCTTAGCCGGCACGAACGGGACACCGGGTTGGGCATCTTTCAGCCATTTCGATCCGGGCGGGCGCACGAAAGCGATGATGTGGTGGACAAGCTGCCGGTTGCCCGGGCGCGCCTCGTACTCCTCCACCCATTTGTCCTCGGTGAAGCCTGAAGGAATCACGACGTACTGATAATCGATAGTGCCGCTGGCGGGCACGGCGAACTCGTTCGGCATTTCGAAGACGGCATCCGGCTTGTGTATGCCCCAGCCGTCGACGAACTGCGCGGGCTTGGGAGCGTCCGCCGGATCGCCTGCCTGCGCGCCGTTATCGGCCCAGGCCACAATGGTGTCGATCTCTTCGCGGGTCAACGAGCGGTCGTTGCTGAACTTGCCGAAGTGCGGATCGGCCGGCCATGGCGGCATCTTGCGGGTGATGACGGCCTCCCGAATGGCCTTGGCCCAGGGCCTCGCGTCCTTATACGTCAGGAACGACATGGGCGCTGCTTCGCCTGGACGGTGGCATTCCTGGCAGCGATTCTGCATCACCGGCAGGACATTCTTATAAAACGTCGGTTGAGGGGGGATCGAGGCGGCGATTGCGAGACCAGACGCGCACACACCCAACAGGAACGATCGGATAGCCATTGGCACCTCCAAAGAGTGCTGTTTCTTAATATTAGGCCATATGCAAGGCGGTGTAAAGCAGTTCTGTTTTATTACTATCCGCCAGTTTCTTCGCGTGCCGCTACGATTGCTGTCTAATGTGGTGGGCAGGCAGTGTGGGTGGGGTAGACAGTGTGTGGGTGGGGCAGGCGGTTCCGCCCCCCAAGGCGAGCGAAGCTCTCCCTCGCCCGGCCCTATGCGGGGCAGCCAGTCTTGCCCGCAGCCGCGCTCGCCTTTGCGGCGTGTCGCCCGCTCGTAACATCGACGCTTTCTGTCGATGTTGGCGACCCTCGCTCGCCTCTACGGCTTCAACACTTCCTCAAAGAACGCCAGCGCCCGCGGATCGTTGGATTGGCCGAGCCAGAACATGGCCTGCTTGCGCACGGCCGGGTTCTTGTTGCTGCGCGCCACTTGAATCAACATAGGAACGCCCTCGCCATCGGGAAGCTGCTGCAGGGCGAACACGGCCTTCTTTTTGACTTCGGTGTCCGGATCGCGTTCGATCGCGTCCGAGATCTCGGCGGCGGCTTTGTGGCCGGCCTTCTGCGCCAGCCAGAACAGCGCCTGTCCGCGCACATGCGAACTGGCATCGTTGCGCGCCACCACGATTATGGTGTCTACAGCTTGCGGCTCCTTGCTGACCGAGAGCGCGAAAACCGCCTTGTCGCGTATGTGGTCGCTCGCATCCTGCGTCACGATACGGCGCAGTAGTTCGTATCCGCGCTTCCCGCGCGCCGCGCCCAGCCAGAAGATGGCTTTCTCGCGCAAAGATTCGGTCTGCCCGGCGGCGGCGAAGCGTTCCAGCGCCTCATCCGCGGCGGCGTCGGCGTGCAGCGCGATCGCCGTCACGGCCCCATCCCGCACGCGGTCGGGCTCCGCGGCCAGCGAAGCCAGCAACGCCACACTTTCGGCCGGCCGCACGTCGCCGCGAATCCAGCGCAGCGGCAGGCCGTCCGCGTCGAGCTGGCAATCGCCGGAGATGACGCGAATTTTGCCGACATGCCCCTGTTCGATCCGGAAAAGGATCTGCACCTGGTCGGGCGGCTCCAGGTGAACGGGTCCCGGCGCCGAGATCGCCCTGCGCCCGCCCTGGCCGTAATCGCAGTTCTCCCCGTGATCGGCAACCGCCGGCACCGTGTAGCCCACCCAGGCCGGCTGCGGCTGCAGGTTCAACTGCTCGCGGAAGCGCTCGCCGAGCGAGGGCTGGCCCTGCGCCAACGCAAGGCAGGCCAAAAGGCCCGCCCCACCGGGAGAAAGCAGAATCGGTCTCATTTGTTTAGAAGCTCCATCAGGTACTCGGTGGCATCCTTGTTTCCCATGATCGACAGCTTGCCTACGATCGCCTTCTTCATCTCGGGATTAGTCTCCTTGCGCGCCAGATCCACCATCGCCTTGGCGTTGCCCTGTATGAACAGCGCGTTGACAATCTCGCCCTTGATGGACGAATCGGATTCGGACCCGTACATCGATACCAGCGCCGCCCCCGTGTGCTCGCCTCCCATCAGGCCGAGGCTGTGTATGGCAGCTTTGCGCAGCCTGGGGTCCTTCTCCGTGCGGGCGATCTCGATCAGTTTCTCGCCATTGCCCCCTATAAACATGGAATGCAGAATCGTTTCCTTGACTTCCACGGAGCTCTCGCCCTGATATAGTTGCGCCAGCTCGAACTGCCCGCCGCTGATGCCGAGCTGATGGATGGCTTCCATCCGCAGGTCCGGGTTCTTCTCCGATTTGGCCGCCTGTAACAAGTGCTCCCGGTCGCCCGAGACCATAAACGCATGCAAAATGGCGCGCTTCATGTTGCCGTCGTTCGAGCTGGCGTATACATCGGATAGAATCTGCCGGTTCTCCTTCGAGCCCATGATGCCCAGGTAATGTATGGCCTTCATCTGCAGGTCGGGATTGCCGCCCCCGCGTGCCATCTGCGCCAGGATCTGGTGGCCCTTCGCCGAATCGCTCTGCGCCAGTATAAAGAGCGCGCGCTCCTTCAGCTTCGGAGGCTGATTGCCTTGCAGGAACTTTTCGAGCAGCGGAATGGCGCGCTCCGGATCGCTGTTCATCAGGCCGTTGAGGGCCATCAGCTTGAGGTCTTCATCCGGCTCGGCATCGGGGTTGACCTTCCGGCCGGAAGCTTCGATTTCGAGCGCTTTCGCATCGTCGAGCCAGCGGCTGTTGGCGTGCGTATCGCGCAGTTGTTTGATGATGGCGAGAGCTTCCTCGCGCCGTCCCAGCTTGTTCAGTGCGTAGGCTTTCCAGTAAAGCGCGCCATCCGCGTGGGCGCCATTTTCCGCGGCTGCTTCTCCGAAGAATTGGACGGCATCGTCCCAACGCCGCGCATCGAGCGCGTTCTGGCCCTTCTCGTACAAACGGTCTTCGTCGCTGTGCCTGGCGGCGGGCTTCTGCGCCAGGAAGCCCTGAGGCTGAGCGGCCTCCGAAAACTGCCCGCGCACCAGCCCGGCCGCGGACAGCGCAACTACAATGCTGAGGAACACACGAAATCTAGACATTTTGTTTTTTCCTATAGACTCTTCCGGCCGGCGTCGGGCGCGGCCTTTTCTTCGCGATGACGCACGGTAGACCCGACCACGCGCACCTTGAACAGGATGCCGTCGCCTTCGATGCGCCGCCGCAGCTTCTCCATTTCTTCCGGACTGAGCCGCGCGGGACCGTGCGCGATTTCAAGCAGCACCGGTTCCAGATCGTCCAGCACGCTCGCCACGCGGGTGTCGCCGGTGCGCGCGGCAGTCTGGCGGTACAGCCGGTTTTCGGCCACCAAGTCGCCGGCGCGCTCGCGCTCGGAGGTTACATCCAGCGATTCGCCAGGCTGCGCATTCACCAGCTCCAGCAGCACCATCTGCGATCGCTCGAGGTTGTCGCCCACCGCCACCAGCAGGATGCGTTCCCGCACCTGACCGGGGGCGGATGCCAGTTGCGAATTCTGCGGCGCTTTCGAGTAGTAGCGCCCGACCCAAAACGCGCCCACCACCAGCGCCGCTACCGCGGCCGCCATCGCCCAGTGCCACGCCGGCCCCAGCAGCGGCCAGCTTAAACGGGCCCAAGCGCCCGTCCGTCCGCCGAGCGCAGGCGACAGGCGGCGCCAGACTTGCGCCTCGTAATTGACGGGCCGATCCGGCACAGGCGCGGAGTCGACCACGTTCAGTACGCGCTGCAGGTTGGCATATTCGGCGCGGCAGGCTTCACAGCCATCCAGGTGCTCGCGGACGGGCGTCGAGCCATCGCCTTCGCCGTAGTAATACAAAACGAATTGTTCTTCCGTCAGATGATTCATGATGCGGAACTCACTAAGGGCTCCAGCGCCCGGCGTAATTTCTGGACGGCACGAAAGATGCTGTGCTTGGCCGCGTTCGGTTGCACGCCCAACGTGCGCCCGATATCCTCTATGCACATGCCTTCGTAATGCCGCAGCACGAAGGCGGTCCGCTCCACTTCGCTCAGTTCGTTCAGCGCGTCGGCCACCTTGCGCCCCACTTCGCTGCTCATCGCCAGCCGGTCGGGCTGGGGCGCGGAATCCGGCAACAATTGGACCGGATCGGGCGCGCCCTCTTCCGGTACCTCCTGCCGCTCGCTGCGGCGCTTGCGGGCGCGGATCAGATCGAGCGAGCAGTTAGCGGCGATGCGGTAAAGCCAGGTGCCGAAGCTGGCGCGGTCGTCGAATTTTTCCAGTTGGCGGTAGGCCCGCAGGAACGTCTCCTGCACCACGTCGTCGGCGTCTTCCTGATGTCCAGTCATACGATACGCGAGACGGAACAGGTTGCGGCTGTGGCGCTCCACCAGGACGCGAAACGCGCCGGAATCTCCGGCCCGCGCCTGCGCGACTGCCACGCTATCGCTCATTTCCATCAAGCTATCCTTTAGACTGCAAATGAGATGCGGCGGTTAGTAGCCGGGGCCCCACGCGGGGCCGTTCTGTAAAGACCATGCAAAGCCCATGTAAAGATTGTAAGCACTTATTTATCAAAACTTTAACGGCGTTTTCGGCGATCCTCAGCGCATAATGAAACCAGGAGAACATACAACGATGAACTGGCGTTTTCTTTCGATCCTGACATTAGCCTCCGCCCTATTCGCCCAGGGACCCGGTCCCGGTGGGCCGCGCCATTTCGGCCCGCGCGGCATGGACGCGGCCAAAACCGATAAGGTGCAGAGTTATTTAAACCTGACCGACGCACAGATCCAGAGTTTGCAGCAATTGCATCAATCCGAGAGGGCCGCGCTAAAGCCGATCATGCAGCAAATCGAGCCGCTGCGGCAAAGCATGCATAGCCAGATGGAGAGCGGCAGCGCGGACGCAACGGCTGTCGGCAAGGCGATGCTGAGCATGAAGGCCCTGGAACAGCAGGCGGCCCCGATCCGCAGCAGCTTCCAGCAGCAGGCTTTGGCGGTCCTCACTGCCGACCAGAAGACCAAGCTCGCCGCGCTGGAAAACGCTGCTAGCCTGATGCCTACGATTCACCAGGCCACTGGGCTGAATCTGTTGACGCCGCCGAGGGGCGCGTTTGGTGAGGGTGGCCCCGGGCCGGACAGACCCTAACGCGTCGGGGTCCTAAATCCCGCGGCCTTTACTGAGATCCCCTTACCCCCATCCGGCAGTTCCGTTTGGATCGTCTCCAGCGCCTGCCGGATGTCCCTTTTCTCCAGAGCCAGCCGGATCAGGCCGCATACCGTTGCCGCCTCGGCTCCCCTATCTACTCCACTCAGCACTACGCTAGTCCCGGTGATCAGATTCGGATCGAACCGCACGGGCGTGGAGGGCGAAGTGCGCGCCAGCGCCGCAGCCCGGCATTGCGAAGTCGCGTTCCAGGTAATGATGAAGTCAAAAGCGCTCAGGCCGAATTGCGGATCGAGCGTTACGAAGTAGTCCATCGGGAGTCGTCTTCGCAATGATACTATGGCGCGCATGTTGCGATTTGCGTTTCTCATGGCGGTGGCGGCCGCGGGCATGGCCTGCGCGCAGCCAACCCTCACCGAGCTTCTCGAAAACAAGACTCTGGCCGAATTGCGCCGCTTCGACGAAGGCTTCGATGGCGCGCTGGGCGTGGCGGTGGTCGACCTGAAGACCGGGCGCATGTTCGCGCTCAACGGCGCGACTGTGTTCCCGCAGGCGAGCGTCATCAAGATACCGATTCTGGCCCGTATGTTTCAGGCGTCGCGCTCCGGCAAGTTCGGCATGGATGACAAGGTGACGATCGAGCCGCGGGAAGCCGCTGGCGGCAGCGGACAGTTGCAGGATCGGTTGAAGGGCGGTCCAGTGACATTGAGCGTGCGCGAGTTGATCACCGCCATGATCGAGTGGAGCGACAACACCGCCACCAACAAGTGCATCGAGATGGCAGGCATGGACGAGGTAAACCGCATGATGGACAGCCTGGGCCTGCCCCATACGCGCTTGCGGCGCAAGATGATGGATACGGCCGCCGTGGCGCGCGGCGAGGAGAACGTCTCCACACCTGAAGAGATGGCGCGCCTGGTAGAAATGATTTACCGGGGCAAGGTGGTGGACGATGCCGCCGGCAAAGAGATCGTTGAGATCATGAAGAAGGTTTCGGGCGGCATTCACGAAGGAGTGCCGCTCGATATCGAAACCGCTTCGAAGACCGGCGAGCTGCCCGGCGCACGCGGCGAAACGGGCATCGTGTTCCTGGAAGGGCGGCCGTTCGTGCTCAGCGTGATGTCGGCGTTCATCGACGACCGGCGGACTCCGGTGCCGGAGGTGACGCGCATCGTTTACCGGTATTTCGAGAAGCTGGCCGGGGCCAATGCGTGGGGGAACAGGTTGAGATGAGGCGCAGGGAGGCTGACAACCGCCGCAGCGGGCTGCTAGAATCGAGATTGTCAGCCGTGGCGCTATCGTCTAACGGTTAGGACGGAGCCCTCTCAAGGCTCAAATACGGGTTCGATTCCCGTTAGCGCTACCA